>OGCU01000090.1_pt1 | contig 75159 bp, 102 predicted proteins | sample 1570251 | NCBI WGS metagenome assembly OGCU01 (sample SAMEA2582182, study PRJEB24529) | metagenome | biome: Human gut stool | place: China | collected 2011
TCCTTTTATATTATTAAATATTTTTATTTTTTGATTTCAATTTAAGAATTTGCAATAGCCACTATTTTTTTAGAAAATTTTATCCAAAAAATAGGGAAACCCTAACCTTGGGTAAGTTAGGGTCATATGGGTTGCGTTCACGTCTGTGAACTATGGGTATTAGAAACAAACTGTCATTGTTCTACATTATTATCCTATCATACTATTTTAGAATTGTCAACGGTATATTTAAAATTTTGATAACTTTATACTCCCAAATTGTTTATTCTTTAATCAATAAAATTAATTTAAAGGTTTCTTATGTTTAAATTCTTTATTGTAAATATAGTTAGCTACAAACATAGAGGATACTCCTCCTACAAGTTTTGTAATAATTACAGGAAAAACTAAATCTTTATCTATTCCAGCTGTAAATCCTAAATGGCTTCCTAAAACAAAAGCTCCACTTACAGAAAAAGCTATATTTAAAAGTTTTCCTCTCTCGTCCATCTCTTTTAATATATTAAACATTGGAATATTATGAGCTAAGCAAGCTATAAGTCCAGCTGTTGATTTTTCATTTATTCTAAACATCTTTCCAATAGCTGTCAATGGTTTTGTAAATACAGTAGTTACAAAATACAACATAGGAAAAGCACCAGCTAGTGTAATAGCTATACTTCCTACTGTCTTTACTCCCTCCATTATAGGAAGCATACCTTTTATCACAACTACTCCTGTTAGTGTTTCTAATATTTGTAAAGCTAATCCAATAGTAGTCAATATAAACATAAATTTTCCAAAAAGAAAAAATCCTTTAGCTATCTCTTTTGGAAATTTTAATAATGCCCAGCATATTAAAAAAGTAAAAGCTATAATTGGAATAAGATTTAAAAACAGTAATTTTATTTGAAAACCAGCTATAACTCCACCTACAAAGCAACCTAATGGAATGGTTGAGATTCCTGCTAATATTCCTTTAGATATATACTTCTCATCAGCTCTATCCACTATTCCCAAAGCCACAGGAATAGAGAATGAAAGTGTAGTCCCCATAGTAGCACTTAAAAATAATCCAGAAAACATAGCACTATCATGAGTAAGAGCTAACTCTTGTGATAATATATATCCTCCCATATCACTAGCTAATATTGTTCCAGCAAACATAGCTGGGTCAGCACCTATTATTCTATAAAATGGAGAGATAATAGGCTTTAAAAATGAAGATATAACATGGGAAAAAGATATGATACCTAACATTGCTAAAGCCAATGTTCCCATTGTCATTATTCCATCTTCAAACTTTTTACCATATCCAAAACGGTTATTAAAAATTCTATCAATGGCTCCTATCAACATAAAGAATACCATGATATAAATAATTATATTGTTGATACTCACAAATCTATCCTCCTTAAAGATATTCCTATTTATTATATAATATTTCACAAAAAAATGCTATAATCAAATTATGGAAAACAAACTAAATTACAGTAGGTGGGAATATGGTAAAAAAAATTATTATGTTTCTTAGTATGTTGTTTATAAAAAATCTATATGGGGAATTTAGAGAGGTTATACCTTTAGAAAATGAAAATATAAAAAAGAATATAGTAACTGAAAAATTTGAGATAACTAAAATAAAATCAGAGAATATAAAAGAAAAAAACAGTAAGATGATACCTGAAGCAGAAGAAAAAAATAAGAAAAATGAAAAAATAGATGAAGTAATACATGTAAAAGATAGTGAAAATGTTAAAGAGGTAATAGAAAAAAATAGTGTAACTATTATTACTGAAGAGCAGCTTAAACAGATTATTAATAATGCTAAAAATTCTCCTCTTCCAGATAACAATGTTGAAAAGGAAAGGGAGTTTTTTACACTTTCTCCAACGGATACATCTCAACCAGATTTTTTTATAGATATAAAGAAAACCTTAGATAAATATAGTTTTTCTGATAAAAGTGAGGAGATATATGGAGGACAAATTACATCAAAGGAGATTACCTCTGATAAAATTATAGACAACCTTGAATTTGGAGTCGGGGTAGCCTATAAAAATACAGAGTACTATGATTCTCAATATGAAAATAAAAATTCTGATATATGGAGTCATACTCCTGTATATGCCACTGGAAAATATAAAGTTTCCAGTGATGAAGAGAGCACCAAGTATTTAAAACTAAATCTTGGATATGCAATAGGAGAGTATGAAGGAAATGAAGAGTATATAGAAAGAAGAAATCAAAGTGGAATGTATTATGGTATAGGGGGAGGAGTAGAGTATGATGACATCTCACTTGATTTAATATATCAAGTAAATAAAGATGCTTATGAAAAAAACAACTCTACTCAAGATGACTCCCGTATAACTTTTTCAGTAGATTATAAATTGAATTTTTAGCTGATAGCTTATAGAGATTATTTTCTATAAGCTATTTTTCCATCTATAATAGTATACTCTACATTAGCATCTAATTCTAATGGAGATTTAGACCAGATAACTATATCTGCATCTTTTCCAACATCAATAGAACCGATTCTATCTTCAAGACCAAGTATCTCTGCTGGATAAATAGAGATAGCTTTGAAAGCTTCCCATTTATCTAATCCATCTTTTACAGCAAGTCCAGCACAAAGTGGTAGGTGTTGTAAAGGGATAACAGGGCTATCAGTTGTAATAGCTATTCTTATTCCAGCTTTATTTAAAACTCCAGCTGTTTTAAATGATTTATTAAATAACTCTACCTTTGTTCTATGTCCAAGACTTGGTCCAACTATCATATCAAATTTTTCTTCTGCTAACTCATCTACTATTGCTCTAGCATCAGTAGAGTGGTCAAGAGTCATTCTTACATCAAACTCCTTAGCTATTCTAATAGCTGTGAATATATCATTTGCTTTATGAGCATGAGCTTTTAGTGGAATCTCTTTTTTTAATACTGGGATAAGAGCTTCTAATTTCATATCGAAGTTTGGTTTTTTGCTCTCATCATCTCCAGCTAACTCTATTTTTCTAAGATACTCTTTAGCTTTAAAAAGAGTTTCTCTTAAAAGTCCAGCTGTTCCCATTCTTGTTGTAGGCATTTTTCCCTTTGTTCCATAAAATCTTTTTGGGTTTTCTCCAAAGGCACATTTCATAGCAATAGGCTCTTTTATTATCATCTTATCTATTCTCTTACCAAAAGTTTTTACAGCAGCAAATTGTCCTCCTATTACATTGGCACTTCCTGGTCCTGTTGCCACAGAGGTAATTCCTCCTTGATAAGCCTCTTCAAAAACTCTATCCATAGGATCAAGAGCATCTATGGCTCTTAGATGAGGAGTGATAGGTTCTGATTTTTCATTTACATCATCATTTTCAAAACCAACACTATCTCCCATAAGTCCTAGATGACAATGAGTATCTATAAATCCAGGAGCTACAATTTTTCCTTGAGCATCTATTACTGTATCCTCTTCTCCTGTTTCAATATTTTTTTCTATTCCTTTAATCTTTCCATCTAAGATAGATATATCTCCATATACAAGTTGAGAATTTTTTACATCTAAGATTGTTCCATTTTTAATAATAAGCATAGTTTTTATCCTCCCATTTTGAAATATATAGTCATAATCTAATTATAACAAATCTTTATATTTTTTCAATAGAGAAAAAACTTTAAAAATTTGAAATTTGAGGTATAATATTATATACAAAGAAAAAATATAATTATATATGGAGGAAACAATTATGACAACAAGAGCACTAACTAGAGAAGAACTTCAGGAAATTTTTTTTATGTAAAAAATGGATATTGTAGCAATAATATAGTTATACGTCCTAACAAACAGATTTATCTTATTTTTCTTATTCAACTAAATACTGGCTTGAGAATAGGGGATGTATTAATCCTGAAAAAGAAAAATTTTAATAATAATTTTATACATCTAAAAGAGCAAAAAACAGGAAAAATTCAACATAGAAAAATTAATACAGAAATTATAAATAAAGTGGAAGAGTATTGTGATAAAAAGAAATTGGGACATAATGATAGAATGTTTACAATTAAAGTAAGATGGGTACAAAAGTATATACAGAAAATATCTTTTATCTTAGGAGCTAGTGATATATCTACACATAGCTTTAGAAAGACATATGCCCACATTCAATATTTAGATAGCCAATGTAATATTGAACTAGTAAGGAAACTTCTTAATCACTCGTCTGTTTCTGTTACTCAAAGATATTTAGGTATAACTGACGAAGAGGTAAATGAAGCTTCAGCAAATTTTAAAATTATTTTTTAAAAACTATTTACAAATTCCAATTTTGGTAGTATATATAATAGTAACAATAACAGCAGTACAACAGGAGGGATTGTTATGACAAAAAAAGAGTTTATTGAGTTATATGCTGAAAAAGGGAATTTAACTAAAAAAGAAGCTGAAAAAAATATTAACCTTTTCTTAGAAAGTGTAGAAGAATCTCTAGTTAAAGGAGATGAAGTTACTTTTGTAGGTTGGGGTAAATGGGAAGTAGTAGAGAGAGCAGCTAGAGAAGTTAGAAGTCCTCAAAGCAAAGAAATTATAAAAGTACCTGCTAAGAAAGCTGTAAAATTTAAAGTTGGAAAACTTCTAGCTGATAAAATTAAATAAAAATTTTTGAAAAAACCTGTGTAATACAGGTTTTTCTTTTATTTTTCTATAAATTTGTGATATAATTTTACATATAAAACTAGAGGATAATACTTAACTAATTTATAGAGGTGAAATTTTGAGAATAAATGTAAATAACATTATTGTTTCTTTAGAGAGAAATCAAGATAAAGAGATAATAAAAGAGATAGAGAAAAGAGGAGTAAAGAGAAATAATATCAAAAGTATTATTTGGAGTAAAAGGTCTATTGATAGTAGGAAAAAATCTGATATCAAGCTTATATATAATTTAGAAGTAGAATTAAAAACTCCAGTGGATATTACAACTTTAAAAAATATCTCTCTAGCAAAAGATATAGAAAAAGCAACTAGAGAACCTATCTTATCTATTGATAAAGAGGTAGCTGTAATAGGAGCTGGTCCAGCTGGACTTTTTGCTGCTCTTAGGCTTGCTGAATATGGATTTATACCTATTGTTTTTGAAAGAGGAGAAGAGGTAGATAAAAGAGATATCACAACTGAAAACTTTGTTAAAAACTCTATCCTTAACCCTAACTCAAATATACAATTTGGAGAGGGAGGAGCAGGAACTTACTCTGATGGAAAGCTAAATACAAGAATAAAAAGTGAATATATGGATAAGATTTTTGAAACATTGGTAGAGTGTGGAGCTCCATCAAATATTTTATGGGACTATAAGCCACATGTAGGTACTGATATTTTAAAGATAGTTGTAAAAAATTTAAGAGAGAAGATAAAATCTCTTGGTGGAAAATTTTTCTTTAATCATAGATTAGAAAATATCCATATAAAAAATGGAAAGATATCAGGAATTGATATAATAAATTCCACAGGAGAAAAGGAGTATCATAGCTTTAACTCTGTAATACTTGCCATTGGACACTCAGCTAGAGATACATATAGAATGTTACATAAAAATGGAGTACAGATGGAAAGTAAGCCTTTTGCTATTGGAGCTAGAATAGAACACCCTAGATGCGATATAGATAAAATGCAATATGGAAAATTTGCTGATAATGAGTTATTAGGTTCAGCTACTTATAGTGTAACTTATAATAACAGAGCTGAGGAGAGAGGGGTATTCTCTTTCTGTATGTGTCCAGGAGGAGTTATAGTCAATGCTTCATCAGAGCTTAATACCTCTCTTGTAAATGGTATGAGTTATTCTCAAAGAGATGGAAGATTTTCCAATTCAGCCATTGTAGTAGGAGTAAAGGAAAATGATTTTGGTAGCCATCTATTTGCTGGAATGGAGTTTCAAGAAAAATTGGAGAGAAAAACTTATGAGTTAGGGCAAGGGTATGGGGCTCTATATCAAGGAGTTTTAGATTTTATGAACAATAAAAAAACTACTTATGAGATAGAGAGTAGTTATGAGATGAAAAAGACTTCATATAATCTAAATGATTTTTTCCCAGAAGTAATAGTAGATAATATGAAATCTGCCTTTGAATATTGGAGTAAAAATCCTATGTTTATTTCAAGAAATGCCAACCTTATAGCACCAGAAACTAGGACTTCTGCCCCTGTAAGAATTATAAGAGATATAAAAGGTATGTCTGTCAATGTATATGGACTATATCCAATAGGAGAGGGAGCTGGATATGCTGGTGGAATTACTAGTGCTGGTGTAGATGGAGTAAAAATTGTAGACTTAGCTTTTACAAGAGTAAAAGATTAAAATAAAAATATATGAACATTATAAAAGGGAGGGATTAAAATGAAAAATTTTAATTACAATATTCCAACTAAGGTTCTATTTGGAAGAGGAAAGGTAAATGAAGTTGGAAAAGAAGCCAAGAGATATGGAGATAAAGTACTTCTAGTTTATGGAAAAGGAAGTGTTAAGAAGAGTGGACTTTTTGATGTTGTAGTAGAAAGTTTAAAAAAATCTGGAATTCATATCTATGAGTTGCCTAATATAGATCCGAACCCTAGAATAGACTCTGTATATGCAGGAGCAGAGCTTTGTAGAAAGATGGGAATAAATCTTATTATTGCTATGGGAGGAGGAAGTGTAATAGATTGCTCTAAAGCTATTGCTGCTCAAGCTAATTATTATGGAGATGTGTGGCAAGATTTATATGTAGAACAAAAATTAAATACATTAACATCTGCTTTACCTGTGGCATCTATTCTTACATTAGCTGCTACTGGTAGTGAGATGAATGGAAACTCAGTTATCTCAAATATGCATACAAATCAAAAATTAGCAATAGGACATGATTTATTAAGACCTGTATTTTCCATATTAGACCCTGAATATACTTTTACTGTAAATCAATACCATACTGCTGCTGGAGTAGTAGATATATTGAGTCATCTATTTGAACAATATTTCACTCCAGACCAAGAAGGATATCTACAAAATCGTTTAATGGAAGCTATGATGAAAACTGTTATTGAATATGGACCTATAGCTTACAATAAATTAGATGATTATGAAGCTAGAGCAAATCTTATGTGGACAAGTTCTCTTGCTCTAAATGGAATGGTAACATATGGAAAAGTAGCTACTGATTGGGCTACACATGGAATGGAACATGAGCTAAGTGCTTTTTATGATATAACACATGGAGTAGGATTAGGAATACTTACACCATATTGGATGAAATATGTATTATCAGGAGAGAATGTACATAGATTTGTGGAGTATGGTAAAAATGTATGGAACTTAGATGGAGAAAATGATATGGAGATAGCAAATAAAGCTATTAATAAAACAAGAGAGTTTTTCTCTTCATTAGGTATTCCAAGTACCCTTAAAGAAGTGGGAATAGATGAAAGTAAATTAGATAAGATGGCAGAACAAGCTACAATGTTTGGAGCATTGGGAAGTATGAAAAAACTATATAAAGAAGATGTTTTAGCTATATATAAAATGGCTTTATAATATGAAATTACAAATTATCACAAATAATTATTAGTTAAAAAAGGAGCTGATAAAATGAATTACAATGATTATTTTGAAAGAGATGTGTCTAACATAAGCACTGAAGTGAGCAATGCCTTTGTAAGAAAAGTTATGTTAAATATGATAGGAGGATTATTTATTACTACTTTAGTTCCTATCTATGTATTTTTCTTTAATTCAGAGTTAGTTTATACTCTAGCTAGATATTTTAAATTGATAGCTTTAGCTGAGGTTGCTCTTGTATTTTTCTTAAGTTTAGGAATTAATAAGATGTCATCTGTTACTGCTAGATTTTTATTTTATGTTTATGCTTTGATGAATGGAATACTATTTTCTAGTCTAGCCTTTGTATTCCATCCCATATCTATACTATATACTTTAGGAGTTACAACTATAATGTTTATAGTAATTGGGGTATATGGTTATACTACAAAAGAGGACTTAACAAAGTATAGCAAATTTTTAATGACAGGATTAATTACTATAATTATAATCTCACTTATCAATATCTTTATTAAAGCACCTATGCTTTATTGGGTAGGAACTATACTTGGAGTAGTAATTTTTTCTGGACTAATAGCTTTTGATATCAATAGAATAAAATATATTGCCTACAACATTGCTGGTAGTGATGAAGAGATGGTAGAAAAGATGGGAATAATAGGAGCTTTAAATCTATACTTAGACTTTATCAACCTATTCCTTTATCTATTAAGAATTTTTGGAAAGAAAAGAAACTAGAGGTAGATTATGAAAAAATATCTAGGAATAATTTTTCTTTTATCCTCTTCTCTCCTTTTAGCACAAGAAAATTTTAATAATATGGGAGAGATACATAGTAAAATTCTAAGTAATAGAGGTAAAGAACAATTTAGAAAAAATATAATATTTAAAAAATTTGGTAGAGCTGGTTATAGTAACAGTAATCAATATCTTGAATACATAGGAGAGTTAGAAAATAGTTACGATAATTCCTCATCTAAATATGATGTAAAAACAAAGGGATTTATGATGGGGACAAATAGTAATCTAATTTCTAATCCAGATATATATGTTGGAGTAAGTGTTGGATATCTTAAATCTAAAATGAATTATAGTGATGAAGATGCTAGAGTGAGAACTTATGGTATAGATTACTATGTAGGGAAAAATATAGACAACTGGTTAATAATCGGAAAAGCTGGTTATACTGAAAGTAAAAATAGTTATGAAACTTATAGATATCGTACTAAAGATTATTCATTAGGAGCAGAGGGAGGATATATGTATTCTCTTGGAGAGAAAGCTATCATCTATCCTTATATCTCTTTAGATTGGAATCAATATACTATGAAAGCTCATAATAATATAAAAGATAATGATGATAGAGTTGGAAGTGGAGCTTTAGGAGTAACTTATGCTCAAGAATTTAGAGAGAAATTTTTACTAACTGCTTCTGGAGAATGGAACTACGATTTTCCTAATAGAGAGAGCATCAGACTTAACAATGGAGAAAAAATAAAAGGATTAGAAGTGGGAAGAGATGCAGGGATATTTAATATAAAACTTGGATATTATCTAGATCCTGATTTCTTAGTAAGCTTAGGGTATAGTAGTTTTTGGAATAGAGAATACTACTATGATATGTTTAGCTTGACACTATCTCACAACTTCTAATATTGACAAAGGAATATATATTTGTTATAATAAATTAACAACCCTTGGGAGGCTGCCTATATGGACTAGGTGGCTTTCTTTTTTTATTTTTTGAAAAAAATATGATATAATATAATATATTTGAATATATAGTTTAAAGGAGAAATTTATGAGAAAAAAAATATTAATTGGAAGTATTTTATTAAGTTTTTCATTATTTGGACAAGATATTTACCAAGAGAGTGTAAATAAGCTTGAAATGACAGAACTATCTAATACTTACTCTAAAGAAAAAATAGAACGTTCATTAAAAGGATATAAAAAACTTAAAAAAGAAAAATTAGAAGAACTAGCTTCAAAAGCTGTATTAGTAGATTTACAAGCTATAACAGTTGATGATTTAAATTATTCTAAAAATATAAACTTAAAATTAGAAAATTACATAAGTAATTTTAAAGATATAAGTGAAAATTCTTTAGGAAATATTTCTGATAAAAATATAATAGAAAGAATTAATAGAAAATACTCAACTTTTAAAGTGATAGAAAAAAATTCTTTGATAGATAGTTTAAACATTGCATTAGCTAAAAAACTTACAACAGGATATAATATTAAAATAAAATCTACATATGCTAATTTTAATCCTGAATTATCTTTAAGTTATGGGCATAATGGAATAAAACATGCTAATCAGCTTATTGCTCTTATGAAAAGTGAAGGATTAGATGCTAAAGTTCAGATTGAACCAAAAACTTCTGCATACCTTCATATGCCAGATTGGGGAGAACCAGCAACTCCTAATATTGTAATGGAAGATGGACAAATAGTAATTACACCTTTAGAATATGACTTACAATTTGAATTTAAAGATAAAGCTGATAAAATGAAATTTATACAACTTATTGATAAATATGCTAAAAAAGATGAGGTTGATGAGGAAAATCTTATCTACGATGCTTGGTGGCAACCATTCTTACAAACTGAAAAAATAGATGGATTTGAAAAGTTAATAGTTAATATTACTAGTGAAGGAGAATATGAAGCATATGTTTTAACTTTACCTGAAAAATCAGATGCTCTAATAAAAGAGTTAGCTAAAAATAAAAATTTAAAATTAAAAACAAAAGAAGTTTATGTAAATCCTTCATTTTATAGATTTATGCTAGGAGAATATAAATAATAATAAAAGCCCAGATAAAATCTGGGACTTTTATTTTATAAATTTTTCTACCATAACATAATATTATCTTTAAAAAAAAGACCCCGTAGGGTATGAGGTCAGAATTATCTGTACTTTCTCACTAACCATACAATAATGAGAATAAGTAATACACCTAGAAGAATTACTCCACCATTCTAATAATTAAGGAGTTCAGAGAACGACTATAATTATTAAGACACAGAAGTTTATTTTCTGTGCTACCTCAAACTTATTGTTTGAATTGTTACAGTCATTTCTGTACCTCCTATTAAAATATGGGTTTCTAGGTACTTTAATTATAACAAAATAATATCAAAAAGTCAAATCCCATATACTTATGTCTTCTTCAACATCTTATCAAATTTCTCATAGTTAACCTTAACTCCATCATCTAAATCAAGGTCAATTTTTAATTCAGCAATATGCTTAATCTCATTAGCATAATCTCTTAACTCTTTCAACATTGCATCTAACTCTTTTAAAGATTTTTCAGCTTGTTTCTTTTCTTTAGCAGAAGCACCATCATCAAAAGTTATTCTCTCATAAAAAGCTCTTAAGTTCTCTAGTTTATCTTGATAAGAAAGTAGATATTCAGTTCTCAACTATTTTTTCATATCTATAAATATATTAGAGCAGAGAAACCATTTTTTCAGAAACTACATATTGTTCACGATTTAAAATTAAAAAGTCAATTTTTTTATAATTTATTTCAGACAAAATTTTAGTAAAATAATCATTATCCCCTGTTACTAGACCTTTTCTTCGTTGAGTAATCTCTTCTAACTTTTTATTTTTTTCAAAAGTTTCTCTTATGTAATCTATAATAATTACCTATTTTATTAGTATTTCTACACTTTTTCAATAAAAAATCTACTTCTTCCTGCTCTTAAAGATGATGCTAGATTAAAAGCTATTGAGATAGATTTATTTGAACTATTGGTAGAAAGTTTAAAAAATGATGAAATATTTGAATCTGTTTTCAAAATGGAGGAGAGAAGAGGGCAAAAATTCTTTATGAAAAACTTAAAAAAAGTTTTAATATGGAAGTTATATGCAATTATTTTAAAGAAAAATCAAAGGATAAAAATTTTGTAATTATAACAGGAGTAGGGAAGATTTTCCCACTTGTTAGAACACACGCTCTTCTAAATAATTTACAAGTTATCTTTAATGAGACAAAGGTTCTTCTATTTTTTCCAGGAAAATATACTACTACTACTGATTTAAGAGTTTTTGGATTTAAGGATAATCACTATTACAGAGCTTTCAGGATAGATTAAAAAATAAAGTTTAGATTAGAGAGATAATTTATAATATAAAAAATCCCCAGTAGAATATTACTGAGGATTTTTTATATTATTCTAATCCAATACTTCCTTAATAGTATTACTAATAGTTCTTATTAAAGGTTTTTTAGAAACTAAAGTAATCAAATCTAAAGTTGTTAAATTGTCTAGATGACGTCTTAAAGTTTGAATACTTTTTATTCCTTTTACATATTTTAATAATTCTTTATCAGGTAATGGATTTTCTTTGGCAAAAATATAGTTTTGAATATAGATAAATAATATATTACATTCAATCTCTGAAAGACTATAAGAAGTTTCTATACTATCTATATACTTCTCTGCATAGTTAAGTTTTAATATCTTATCTTTAAGCAGCTGTATAATACTTTCTTGTCCATTAACAATGAAATTTAACATTCCTATTACAAAAAATGTTACTTCTCCATAATTTTTTACTTTTGAAGTATTTAAGAAAAGTTCAGCATATTTTTTTCTATCTTCAAATATAGAATAAGAAAGAGATAAACCTGTATAAATATCTACTTTTCTTGCTAAATACATAGAGAAAAGAAATCTTCCAAATCTTCCATTTCCATCATAAAATGGGTGAATATATTCAAAATAATAGTGAACAATAGAAGCTTTTAATAAAGATGGGATATCCTTTCTATTCATAAATTTAATCAAGTCGCTAATATGCTCTATTATAGTATTTTCTGAAGGGTCTCCACTATGCATATTACTAGCTCCATTTGAAACATTTATTCTCCCTTTTCTAAATAAAGTTCCATCTAATTTATTTTCTGGATTTTTTAAAATATCCTCTAAAAATATATCATCATACATTTTTCTTATCTGTTCTGGAGAATCAATGTTTTCAACATTATTTAATATAATCTGAGTATATTTATTAACAATACCAGAGTAACGAGTAGTTTTCTTTTGGTCCATACTCTCATATATCTCTTTTTTTGTTGAATGTACTCCTTCAATTCCATTAGTTTTAGTAATTTCATTTGTCATAATATCATTGATACAAGCAAACTTTGCAGCAGCTGGTAACTCTGAATCTAATTCCATAATCTCCTTACTATTTAAAAATATTTTTTCTTGGAGAAGATTAATTTCGTTTATAGGTAAACAGAATAAAGAATATTGCTCTTTTACTACTCTTTCTCCTCTTAATATAGGATAAATTTTTAATTCAGTATTATAAGTACAACAATTCTCAATTCTTTTTTGATATTCCTCAACTACATTTTCTCCTTTAAAATGTAATTTTTCTAAACTTTCATATTGAGCCATTTTATAAAAACCTCCTATATTATATTTATTATTATATTATACTATAATTTAAAATATAAAAAAAGTAAATTTTAATATATTTTCTTTTTTTTATTTGTCTACTCATATTTAAACTTTACCACTATTCTATAAATTATTTAAAAATATTTTAAAGAACAATTCTAATTTATTTATTTATTAATTTATGATATAATTAGTATAAGATACTAAGAAGAGAAATTAAGGAGAATTATTTAATGGAAAATAGAAAGATAAATAAATTTATTGGGGCACACGTATCTACGTGCGTCTTTATATGTATGTTTTTATTTTCTTCTATTTTAGAACACTCTTTATAATAATATAAAAAATAGCTCTACATTCTTGGTGTAGAGCTAAATATTTAGATAAATTTCAACTTCAAAGTCATCTTTTGGAGTTTTTTTCTTTTTATATACCACTATTTTATTTACTATTATTTTAAGGATTCTATTAGCTTCTTCAATATTAGATAAATCTATTTTAGAAAAATACTCTTGTATCATTTCATTATTAGATTTTTCTACTTCTATTTCTCCAAAGCTCTTCTTTTGTTTTTCTAAACTTATTATTCTTGCTTCTATATCTTTCTTATCTTTTAAGTATTTATCTTTTGGAATCTCATCTTCTATATAAAGTTCATAAATCTTATTTAACCTATTCTTGAATTTATTTATTGAGCTATCTATCTGTTTTATATTTACTTGTCTTTTTTTATCAATCTCAATATCGTTAAAATTCAAATCATTAATTTGTTTTTTCAAAGTATCTATTACAGCTTTCTCAAGTAAATCTCCCTTTATAGTTGCAGAACTACATTCTGGAATATCTTTATAGAAAAATTTATCAGAATATCTTAAATTATTAAGATTACAACCATAATAAAGATTTTTATCATAAGACCCTCCTCTTTTCCTTATATAATTATTTCCACATTCTTTACATTTTAATAACCCACCTAGTAATGTTGGCTTTGTATTAGAAGCTTTCCTATTTAAGCTTTTATACATCTCTTGGACTTTTTCCCATTTATCTTCAGGAATAATAGCTTCATGCCAACCTTTTACTATAAAAGCTTCTCTATTATTTTTCTTTCTACTACTTCTAGTTCCATATCTTATATACCCTTTATAAGTAGGATTAGTTAGTATTCTTTTTACTTGTTTACTTCCCCAAGAAAACTGTAATTTATTATTAATTTGATTAAGACTATATCCATTTAAGAAATCTTCATAAATATTTCTTACTATTTCAGCTTTTTCCTCATCAATTTCTAATCTCTTATTTACTAATTTATATCCAATTGGTGGTTTACCATTTACCCATTGTCCTTTACTAGCTTTAAAATATAATCTATCAGTTACCCTTTCAGCTGTATTATCTCTTTCAAATTGAATAAGACCTAATCTTATATTCATAGCAAATTTTCCATCTGGTGTAGTAGTATTATAGTTAGGTTCTCTGATTGAGATATATTCTATATTATTTTCATTTAAAAGACTAAAGAATAAAACTAGCTCTTTCATTTTTCTAGCTATACGTGAAGTTTCTAAAACTACTAATATGTCAAAGTCTTTTCTCTTTATATGTTTCTTTAATTCTAAATATCCTGCTCTATCATCTTTAGTTCCACTCTTTACATCTTTGAGTATTTTATATATTTCATATCCATTAGTTTTACAATAACGAATACATTCATCAGTTTGCTCTGTTAAAGATTCGTTTTTATCTTGCATTATGGTAGATACTCTATTGTATATAATAACAGTCTTACTCTTTGAATCTTTCATTATCCTCTACCTCTTTTATATTAGATATTAATTTTTTTCTATAATAATCAGCTTCATAATTATCTTCATTAAAAATGACTTTTATTTTCATAATTTTTCTCCTTAATAATTATAATATTAAAAATTATTTTTTTAAATAATTAATTATCGGTTTTAAGACTTTTTATATTGCTAAAAATAACTTATATTATCCTAGAATAACTATTACATCAACAAGCTTTTTACTGTCTATTCCCTTGTAAATTTCTACTATCATATTTACTCCTCCTAAGCCCCAAGTATTCTTTTGAAAAGTCCTCTATGCTTTAAGCTATAATTCTCAGCCTTCAACTGCTCAATCTCTCTTTGGAGTTTATGCTCTTTTTCTCTATGTTGTCTTAGTAATATTCTCATTTCCTTATATTTATCTATCCAACTTTCATTAAGGAACTGTTGTTCTGCTATTATGAAATGTAATCTAGCTATTTCAACTCTATACTTATTAATTTCTCTTTTCTTTGCTTGTTTACTCATATAACCAACTCCTAATTTTATCGAATAAAGATTTTTTCTTATTTTGAGATATTATATTTTCTTTATCTTCAGATTTAAAATTTATAGAAAAATAAACTTCATATAATCTTCCATTATCATTGAAACTATTGTATGTTATATAATATTCTTCAAATTCAATAGAATTAACCTCTTTTTTCAGTCTATCCAAAATATCATCGTCAACACTTTTTATATCTTTGTCATAGACTGATACACTATAATTTTCTTCTCCTGTTTTTATGTACCATTCTTCCATATGTTCTTTTTTATTTTTTATCTCCTCACAAATACTAGCTATAAAAAACTTTATATCAATTTCTCTATTTTTCAACTCTTCCTCTAAATACTTTTTTCTTTTCTCTTTTAAAGTCATTTATAACCACCCTAATTTTTTATATGCTTCTTTGAGTTGCTCTGGTGTAACTCCTCTATCATTCATTTCATTGACTAGAATATTTAATTTCTCAAATTCTACATCTTCAAAATAAATAGTTCCCATTATTTCAAATATTTCATTGCAATCCCAATCTATACGTTTTTCTATATAATCATAATTCAAAAATATATTATCGTCATCTTCTTTAAATTCTTTAGGAGTTAAGTTCTCTTTCAAAAACTCCACCAAGTCAAAAGGCTTTTTATCCTCTTCTTCGGTAGGCAACTTAATCTCATTCCAGTATAAAGTTACTATTTTTTCTTCCCGTTCAAATTTTTCATTTATTAAGTAACCATCAAAATCAAAATCATTTTCACAAGTTTTAAATTTAACACTAAAATAACGTTTTATACAACCTAAGTTGTGAACTTTAGTTACAGTACCTTTACCACATAATAGATGATAAACTGTATTGTTGACTCTAACATTATCAAACTTTGCCATTAATATTCCTCCTTAATAACTCTTTCTTTGAATACTTCCCAGTTTTCTTCTCTAATTCTTATTCTATTTCTTACAGCAAATATCCAAGTTCCAGCTATAAAATATATTGAAATATTCTCATCAAATCTATATCCCCTTTTCTTTTTAAGAATGTTAGTTTTATATTTCTCTAAGCTATTTATATTAAATTTCATTTTTTACCTCTTTCTTTTGTCTTTTTATAGGATAAGTTATTTTTTTCTTTCTCTTGGAGATTTAATTATCTTTCCAGAATTATTAATATAAAATTGTCTTTCTACTAAATTACCTTTTCTTTTAAAATTCATTAATAATTTTGAATCTTTATTTATATAAATCATTTTATCAACAACAACCAAAAGCATTGCCTCTTGATCTTTAGGAAAATCAAGTTCTATTTCCTCAGAGCATCTTAAAGCTCCTTTTTTAAATTTTAAAAATATTTTTTTTATTCTATTTTTCTTTCTAGTTTTTAGCTTCATTATATTTAACTTCTCCTTATACTAATCTAGCTTGTACCTGTGTAATATGAATATACTTACTACCAACCCTTTTCTTTATCTCAAGCCTATTCCCCCACTCTGCTATTAAACTTGGAATCATAGCTCTAAATCTTCCTCTAGTATGGAAGTTTTCTCTCATTACTATATATACACAAGGTTCTCCTTTATATACTCCAAGTTCTCTTACTTCTGCTATATATTGAGGTTTTAATTCATGGTCATATTTAAAACTAGTTTTTTTAATATCATTCAACATATTAATCCTCCTTATAACAATAAATAGTAACTTCCTCTCTATCTTCATCAGTATAATCAACTCTTCCATTAAATACAGTATTCTCTTCATCTAAAGAAGTAAATACAATTTTTACTTCCTTATTACCATCTATATTTGCTAACATTTCAATTAGTTCACTTACTGTTACCATTTCACAACTCCTTTATTCATTAGTAAGGAAGAGGGAAAACTCCCTCTATCCTAGTAGTAATAAATTATTATTTAAGTTAGTAATATATAAATTTTGGTTGTTAAAAACTTTTTCATATTCTTTTTTGCCTTGGAACTCATCAATGACTTTCTTTTCTTCAGGATTCATTTCTTTATAAGCTTTTTTTCCATATCCTCCAGGAAGCCACCCTTTTTTCTGACTTCCGAAGATATTAAATTTTAATAGTAAATCATCATCTTTAAATACTAGATGACAAGTTCCTTTCTTATAAAAAGTCAATGTGAAGTATTTACAATCTATGTTTTTATTTTGTTGAGCTCTTAAGTTTTCTTGTAAAACTTTTTCTAAGTCTATACTCTCAATCTCTTTATTATTAAGATAATTTAGAACTTTTTCTATGTCTGCTAATTTTTCATAAGTAGAATGAGAATAAGCAAATTTTTTATCCCACCAATCCATAGCTCTTAGAGGGATTATTACTTTCTTATTGATTTTATATGCATCATTTGATTTCCACCCATTATAATAATGAATATTCTTAGAGAACTCTTCATTATAACTATGTTTATAAGATAAATCTTCAAATAAATCTAATATAGTTTGCTCAACTGATTTTACAAGTTTATTACTCATATCTTTTTGTAATTGAAGTATATTAAATTCATTGAACTCATAATCTTTTAACTCTGTAAGTTTAGCTTGAAATTGTTTTAGAAGTTCAGAGGTAAAAAGCTTTCTAAATTTATCTGCTGAAAATAATGCTTCCCAATATTTATATCTAATACTTTCTATGTAGTTATTAATAAGATTACTTTCACTGTCATTAACCTTTAAACTAAGAATCTCTCTTGAAAATTCTCCAAAAGAATTTTTTATAATTGGAGAGATATTTAAATATTCCTCTATTAATTTTATTCCAGCTTGTACTTCAAAGTTATATTTATCAACAATACTTTGAATAAAATCTGTTTTAGTAACTTGTGAATATTCTATATTTTTCTCTTCATATCTTTGAGCTTTCTTTAAATTTTTTAAAATATCACTTTCTTTTAAGCTAGATGGAATATTTATATAAACTAAGGCTATTTCTACTGAAGTCTTTCTTTCTGCTCCTATGAAAGCATTTTGAATAAATTCTATATCTGCCTTATAATTCTCAAGTTTTATTTGTAAATCTTGCCTATAGATAGTACAAGGATTTTTAATAGTTTCAGCATTTAGAATACAAGCTATTTGTCCACCATAATTTTCTACTAATTCTATAGCTTTTAATAAATGTCTATCTCCATTTGAGAAAGGAGGATTCATTATTATTAAGTCATATTTCTTTAATGTAGAAAATCTTAAAAAATCATTATATACAACTTTATATCCTTTATTTTTTAAAATACCTTGAAGCTCTTCCTCAATTTCAATACAGTCTATTTTCCAATTTTTTTTACTGTATTTAATCTTGTCTTGAAAATAATCAACTATATTTCCTTTTCCAGCTGATGGCTCTAAAATATTCATAGTTTGATTTTTATCTATTTTTATAAACATTTTCATTATTAAACTTTCAGGAGTTGGATAGAAATCTTTATTAAACATATTATTTTATTCCCCCAATTTTTTATCAATTTCTTTATCTATCCATTCTTGGATAGTTTGAACGTCTGATTTTGTCATATTATCAAAGTCTATTTTTAATTCTTTAGCAACTACTTTTTTTAAATCTATTTTAAGTACTTCCGAATTTCCAAGAAGTTCTACTCTATCTTCATCAGTTGCTGGAATATCAGTTATAACTTCAATATCCTCTCCTGTGTTATCTGCAAATTGTCCTATTATAGTTCCATCATCTTCTACTTCTTTAACTACTAGTCCATCTGTTTGAAGAGCTTTTTGAACTTCAACAGATAAAGCTCCAAATTTACTAAGATTTAATTTCAATACTGTTTTTAATGCCATAGCATCAAAGTTCTTACTCCAGTTAGACATTGAATATCCTTTTCTTAAATCATATTGGTATGATTGACTGTATTTTTCAGCATGATTTTTAACTTGACCAACTGTCATAAAAAGAGTGTTTCTAAATCCATTATTAAACTCTATATAAGATGCATAACCTACTGTTTTAGCTTCTAATCTTTTATCTAAGTCTTCTATAAATTTAAGATTTAATTCTCCAGTAAGAATGTTATATCCTTGAATTTCTCCTTCTTTTATTTCTATTGCATTGATATATTTATACTCTCCACTTCTAAGAGCTAACTGTATATACCCTTTATATCCCATTTGAAATTGAGCTAACATTCCTTTATTTTTATCATTGTATGGTACTATATATGCAAATCCTAAATTTTTCTCTATTGGAAGATTTAATACTGCTGAAGCAATAGCAGCATTTATAATACTTTGAGGTTCTGCCTGTTGTAGTTGAGGTGTACCCTCAACTACTTGTATTATTGCCATCATAAAGTGGCCAGCTCTTTCTCCTAATAAAGATTTAAGTTGTTTTCTTATAGCTTGAGTTGCCAACATACTTTTTAAAGCTGGAACTCCTACATTACTTTGTATATCATCTTTTGGTACTAAGTCATTTTTTACTTTTGCCATTATGCCACCTCTTTAATTATTTTATTTTCAGGAAGTTCTTTTAGATTAAATCTCTTAGCACCTCTTGAATCTACTTTCCAAGTTGCTAAGTATCTTCCATTAATTAATAAGCTTTCTGTTTCTAGTTCTATCATTTTCTTTTGAATTTTTGCTTTTGTTAAATCTAAGTCAGTATCTATATCTTTAATTTCTTTAGATATTAGCTTTTTAGTATCATTCATTGAGAAATAAGCTTCCATTTCTTTATCTTCTATTTTTATTAATGGGATTTTTTCATACTTATTCTCAAAACCTTGGAACTCTTGCTTTAGGAACTCACATTCAGCTGGACAGCCATTTAGTTCAGGTTCTATATTTTCATCAAGACACTTTTGAAATCTCTTAGTAAGTTCATAAGCTAAAGATATTAATTTATCATTTCTTTCTATCTCATAAACTCGAGTAAATCTATTATCTACAAATCCTACTAGGAATCCTTTATTTTTTCCTAATACTGCAAGTTGTTGTTGGACTTGAGCAAAATATTTATTAGGAACTTCCTCTCTTTCCCATTCATATGAAGTGAAACTATTACCTGTTTTTAGTTCAACAGGGAACCATTCTCCATCAATCTTTACCCAACTATCAGGAGTACAACTCCATAATGGATATATTGGATTTCCTACTACTTGATTTCCTTTTCTAGTTGCTTCAACCTTTAGGCCAAACTCTTTTTCAAAGAGTACTGGAAGATGAGCAATTATAAAATCCTCTGCATAGTGTCCAAACTCCATAGCTATTTGAGAGTTAAAGGATATATCACGACTGTATATTCCTTTTCTCTCTGCCCACATTAAATATGGAGAAGTATATCTATCTGGTTGGTCTATTAGCTTTTGTCTAAAAGCATTATCTACAACTAAGATTGATGTATCTGTTGCTCCTATTCTTCTATGATTTAACCATTCTCCATCACCACTACATTCCCCAGCAAATAATACTTCACTAGTATGTAATGTATTCTCTTCTATAAATTTTTCTAATTCTGCTTTTCTCATTTTGCTATATCCACTAAGTCCCATTGACTTAGCTTTTTCTCTTAACTCTTTTACAGTCATCAAGACCACCTCTTTTTAAGTTTTAGAAGCAACTTCCAAAGTTTTTGGAAGTTACCCTTAAAACTCAAATTATTTTTCCATCATTACTCCAATAAACCACATAAAAGCACTTACTAGAATTATTTAAATTATTCCTATCATCCTTACCCCTTAACAAGCTATTTGTTCCCATTTTTTTGCTATTTCATTCTCTTCTTTATATTCTTTACTACGACTTTCTTTCTCTTCTTCAATCCATCTTGTAATAGTTCTAATTGCTTTGCCTAAAACCTCTTCCCAAGTATTAGCTTGGTATCTATCTCCCATTACATATACTGTTGGTTTTCCCTCTTCAACTGTTAAATTAATATCTTCATCAGAGTTTTCATTATATTCTCTTGATAAAAAGATTAAGTTTGTTATTTTAGATTCCATTCTTATTCCTCCTATTTTATAACTTTGTTTAAGTCATAATGTTGACTAATAATCCATTCAACACTTCTCTTTGTTTTAAAAGCTCTATCTCTATTATTTTTATTAACTTCTAAACATTTTTCGAATAAATCATCTTCAGAAAAATAACCATCTTTCTTTATTTTTTCTATAAATTCTTCTACTAATTCTCTTTCTATTTTTTCTTTATTCATCTTCTTCCTCCTCATAACTTAAAGCAGTTTTAAAAGTTTTATATTCTTTTATAGCTACAATTACTACTACAGCTATTATTATTATGTTTACTATCATCTTTCCTCCTTTTATTGCGTTTTTGCAATATTTTAAATAAAAAAATATGTGGTTTCTAGCTATTTCTAAATATTATTTTTTATTTATATTCTAATTGTATCATAATTATTGCGATAATGCAATATATTTTTTTGTGTTTTCGCAAAATATATAATATAATCTTAGCAAGGAGGGATATAAAATGTTAGATAAAAATAAAGAAATTGGAAATTTATTGAGAGAAAAAAGAAAAGAACTTGGATATAGTTTAGAGGATGTGAAAATTCTTTTAAAAAAAGATTTTGATATAGAATTGGATAATAGTAATATTTCAAGATATGAAAACGGAACTGTAAAAAATATGAATGCTGCCTTTTTAAGAGCATTGTGTAAAGTTAATAAAATTGATTATATCCCTATATTTAAAGATTTAGGATATGTGGATCCAGAAGATGATAGAATACTAACATTATCAGCAAGAGATAAAAATCAATATGATAGAACAATGAGTGAAGCAGCATTATTTTTTAATGATGATAATGTTTCAGAAGAAGATAAACAAAAACTACTAATAGCTATGAATGAGTTATTTTTTATGAGCAAACAAATAAATAAAGAAAAATATGCCAAAAAATCTGATAAAGATAAAAAGTAGTGATGAGTATGGATATAAAAAGAAGGGTTGTAAATTTAGAAAAAAAATATGGGACTAGAAATCCATACAAATTATGTAAACGAATGAAGATAAATATTGTTTATATGGATTTAGGGAATATAAAGGGGATTTATAAAAAAGTTGTTACTAATAAATTTATAGTAATTAACGAAAACCTAGATGAATTTTGCCAAAAGGTTGTATTGGCTCATGAACTTGGACATGCTATATTACATCATTCTAAAGAGATACAAGCATTAAAAGATTATGACTTATTTCCTAGATTTTCTAATCAAATAGAAGTTGAAGCTAATACATTTGCTGCTGAATTATTGATAGATGATACTTTTGACGATGATGAATATATTAAAAACCCTAGTATTGATATTAGGATACTAGAACAATTAAAAGAATTAAAACATAATAATTATGAATAAATATAAATAATTTATTTACAATTTATCAAAAAAAATATATAATGGTATATATAATTATATACCTTAAATATTATATTTAAGGAGGAAAAAGTGAAAATATTAGTATGTCAAATTTATTTTAAAAAAATTGAAGAAAATGAAGAAAAAATTATAAACATAGACCTTAGAGATTTTTTTCTAAGAATTTGTAATTTAGACAAATTAGAAAGAACATCTTCTAGTAATCCTAATTCTCCTATTTTAGTTGATATAACAAAAATAATGCCAAATAATAAATTAGGATTAAGTTTTTATAAATATAGAGAAGGAGTAAATCCTTATATAGAAAATAGTCAAGGAGATTTGACACAATTAGAAGATACACTTGTTGAACTTACAAATGCCTATTTAGATGATACTAATAACTTATTATATCTTCAATATAATTATAATGGTTTAAAAGCAAAAAAGATTGAAGAATATTTAAATGAATTTATAGTAGATACTTCTATTAGATTACATTTAGAACCTCTTTATAAAGATTTTGCATTAAATTTAATTTATAATTCAGATAGAATAAAAGATGTTTATTTAAAAATGAAAAATAATATATTTTCATATGATGATACTAATATTGGAGTTTTTTCATCAATTGTGAACTTCATAAATAATTCTGAAGAAGAAACTAGAAATATTTTAGAATTAAAAATAACAGCAGGAAGAGGAAAGAGATTTGATGGAAGAGTTGTTGAAGAATTAGTTAATAATACTGAAGAAAGTGATGCTATTGAAGATATATTAATAGAGTATAAAGATAATAACGGAGAATATCATAAAGAAAGTATAAAAAAATTAAAAGAAGAATTATATTTTGTCATTTTTTCTGGAGAAGAAACTAGAAACTTAGGTTGGGAATATATCTTAGATAATATATATATTAACTATACTAATATAGAAAATGAAGCAATAAGAATTATTAGAAATATTTTAATTAATATGGAAGCTTTTAATAATGAACTCGAAATAAGAAATGTAAATAGTTAACCATATAAAATGAGGTGGTGTTAAATGAAAAAATTTTTAAATATAATAAATTCCATTATTGAATTTCTTCCAATAATAGCCCTTATTGGAGGAATTATTACATTTTCTACATCACTTTTTACAAATGAAATTAAAAGTTTAGTAACAAAAGATTCCTTTATCACTGTAATTATTACAATGACTACTGTAATAGATGCATTAATGATTACTTCTTTAAGTGTTTTTGGAAGTACAAAATCATATTCAGTAACATTATTATCTAAATTTTCTGCATTAAGAGGAAAGTTTTTCTCTTATATCTATGGAATATTGATTTTCAGTACTTTAGTTTTCTTTTTTTCTATTTTTGCAGATATATCAAATAACTTGGCAAAATTTTATTTATTTTCAATTTTAATGTTATTAAGTTGCTTTTTATCATATAGTCATATTTGTATAAGTATGTTTAAAAAAAATATGGAAAATTTTGAAAAAGATGAAAAAAATAGTCAAAAAGAAAAGGAACAGCTATTATTTCAATTAGATGAACTAAAAAAACGTCTTAATAAATTAGTTGATTTATTGTATGAAATAAAAAATTCAAAATAAAAGAAGATGAAAGTCTTCTTTTTTATTTATAAAAAATATTGCGTATTTGCAATTAAAGTGATATAATAAGTAAGGAGGTTATGGAATGAAAATAACTATAAACAATTATAACGATTTAAAGGCTATTGCAGTCTTAAAAGGAATAAAATTACAAACAGAATTACCTAAAATGCTTGGATATAAAAGTCGCTGGGGATTAAAATTAGCTATGGAAAATCCGAAAAAAAAGAATGAAATCATAAATAAAGCTAAACTTTTATTTGAAAACTAATATTTTTTTACATAGATTATTGCATTATTGCAAAAATAGAGAGTTTTTATAACTCTCTATTCCACTACTATAAACTTAACAATATATTTAAGGTTTATCCAAATAGTATGGTTCTCAGTTTTAAATTCTATGAAATCTTCTACTTGTGAAAGGATAGTTCCCTTATAAGTAGGAAACAAAGTTCCATTTTGAACTGTAATAAAAAGTGTTTTATCTTTGAATTTTTCAAATAAAGTCATTATATCAACCTCCATACCTAAAGTATATATTATTGGAGGAGTAAAGGCAAGAAATAAATTTTCTTTAGATAACTTATATACACTTGACCGCACATGCGGTACTTATGGGAATGTAGTTTAATGGAAAAACTTAAAAACTAAGGTTATAAAATGTTGGTTCAAGTCCATCCGTTCCCTTTTCATAAAACTTTCCCCCTGAATACAATTGGCAGAGCTGTAAAACTGCCGTATAATTTGCGTCGGTATTTGCGTCGTAAAGTAAATAAAATCAAGGGGGAAAATGAAAATTTTTTATTTTATATCTGTTCATCATTTCCAAGCCACTAGGTCATAAGGACTTAGGAAATGGTGGATAGTTACAAAATAAAAATAAATGAGGACCTAGTGGCATAGTTCCTCAAAGGAGGATAAAGATGAGTAGTAGTATTAAAGATGGAAGCTATATTAATATACAAAGTTTTATGGTTACAGAACTAGAACTAAAAGGGAATGAACTTTTAGTTTATGCTATTATATATGGTTTTTCACAGACTAATGGAACATACTTCAGTGGAAGTACTCAATATCTAGCTGATTGGACTAATAGTACAAGGCAAGGAATAATGAAAAATTTAAAATCTTTAATAGATAAAGGGCTTATAGAAAAAGTTGGAGAAAATCAACAAGTAAATTATTATAAAGCTCTTAGACCTGTAAACAAAGTTAACCAGTCAACTGAGTTAACACGTAAACAAAGTTTACAGGGTGCTAAACAAAGTTTACAGGAAGAGGTAACTGAGTTTACAGGTACATGTAAACAAAGTTTACACAATAATATATATAATATACTAGATAATAATATAAATAAAACTACTACTAAGTTAGATAATCTAGATAAGATAGACCAAGATTCTAAAGATAGTTCTACTAGTAGCAGTAGTAGTCCAGTTGAAAATAGTTCTAGTAAAGAAAAAGATACAATCTATCAAATTAAGTCAGCTCTACAAAGTCATGGAATAAGTATAGACACTTGTAAAAACATAATGGAGTTAGTAAGAAATGGTAGAGTAAATCTTGATAGAATAAAGTCTGTCCTAATCACAGCTCAACAAAAAGCTTGGGGAGAAGGTGCTATATATAAAGCTCTTAGAGATAATTGGGAAGCTGGAACTAGTGAAACAAAACTTCTTACTGAAAAAGACCTTAGAAAAAAATTAGCTGGTAAAGCTAATATGCTTCTTGATGATTACGAGAAAGGGAGAACTAACTACGATACTATGATTGAAGATTATATAGAATTTTGCTCAAATCCTATCTTTACAGAAGCTTTAAAAATTGAATATTATGACAAAATTAAAAAGGCAGCTGAGAAAACTTTAGTTAAAACAGCATAAAGGAGAATATATGCTTAAATATAATCCAGATATAAAACTCTTATTAGAAAACCAAAGTGTTGACGTCAACAAAATGATAGCAGTAGAGGAATTATCAGAACTACAAAAAGAAATCTGTAAGGATTTAAGGGGTTTTGATAGGAGAGAAGAGATAAAAGAAGAGATGGCAGACGTTTATATCTGCCTCCAACTTTTAAAAGAAATTTATAACTTCTCTGATGAAGACCTTGAGAAAATGTATGAAAGAAAAATGAAAAGAAATATTCAAAGGATAAAGGAGTGATTTTATGGGATTGGATTAGGAATACTTATATTTGTAAGCTTTTACTATGGAATAATACACCCCCAAAATAAAAAATGAGAGGAGAAATTATGGACAATAGAAGAGATATTTTAAAATCTGAAATCACTGAATTTCAACGAAGATTAGGAATAAAGGTAATTGTTACTAGAAATCTAAAGTCTATTGAGGATTGTAGAAAAGCTCTTGTTGAAATAGCTCATTACTGTGCTTCTACTCCTATTATACCTGGAAGAGATACAGAAGTTGATATTCTAAGAAAAAAAGTTAAAGTATTACAAGAAGAGAAAACAAAATTAGAAAAAACTAATCAAGCATATTTTAATAATATAAAAACTCTTCAAAATACAGCTAAAAATTTAAAAGAAGATAAAGAGAATTTAGAAGTGAAAAATAATACTCTTTATTCTGTAATAGATAAACTAAATAGTAAAAAGTGGTGGCAGTTTTGGAGGTAAGAAATGAAAAATGGAATAAAATCTAATAAATGTGTAACTTGTAAGCATTGTCTATATCCAGAAGGGAATGATAAAGCTTATTGTGGTCAACGTGGAGATTATATTGATGAACAATATCCAAGCTGTGAAGGATATCAGGAGGTAGAAACTAGATGAGAGAAACAGATATTCAATCAACTATAATTAGATATTTAGCAATCCTTGAAACTCAAGGAAAATTATTTTTTAATAGAACTAATAATATTCCTCCAGTAAATAAAGATAGTAGAGGAAAAGTAATTGGATTTAGAAGTTTACCTTTTGGAGCAAAGAAAGGTATTCCTGATATATGGGTAATTATCAATGGAAAAACTATAGGTTTGGAAGTTAAAACACCTACAGGAAAACAAAGTAAGGAGCAAAAAGAGATTCAAGAAAAATTTATAAAAAATGGTGCTGACTATTATGTAGTTAGAAGTTATGAGGAAGTTAAGAACATACTAGATAAATATTTAAAGAGTGCATAGGAGAAAAGGGAGGAAATACAGATGAACTATAAAATGAACTTCAATGATTTTCTAAAAGGGGAATCTGTATTTTCTCATAGAGAAGAAAGCGAACTAACTCAAGCTAAAAAGAAAATTAAGGATTATTTCTTAAATAATATCTTTGAAATTAATTTGAGCAAAAGAGAAAGAGAAGTATATTATTTAAAAAATAAAAAGTTTTTAACTCATACAGAGATAGCTAAAAAATTAGGGATAACTAGAAAAACAAGTAGAAATACTTTGAGTAATGCAAATAGAAAGATTTTAAAAATTAGTCAAAAATTTCAGGAGTATAAAAATGAGTGATACTAAAATTAAAAAGATAGATTATAGTAATGAAGGTATTTATAATCCTCTTGACTTGAAATTAATATATGATTCTCTTGAAGATGAAGAAGAACTAATTTTTTTTAATGTAGAGGAAAAAATAGCTTTTAATAAATGTATGATTTATTTAAATTGCTTGGAAGCAAATAACCTTATTAAATTAAAAATTTATGAATCATGCATAACCAAAGCTCGAAGAATAAAAATAATAAAACTATAAAAAAAGAAGTAGTCTACCGCGAATAGACTACTTCAAGAAAAGGAGGTATACCATACATACCCCTTCACAATGTATAGTATACCTCATTATTTCAAAAAAGACAATTATCTTTTTTGTTAGAGGAGGAAAACTATTTATGATAAGTGATAAAAGAGCTCAACTTACAACGACTTTATTAAAAGAAAAAAAGAAAGATTTATTAAAGTTAGCAATAGATTCAGAGATTAAAGTAAGTAGATTAATTGAAATAATGACTGACTATTTTAATACTATGAATGATGAAGAAAGAAATAAAATAATTGAAAAATATAAAAAAAATCCTAGCTAATATCTAGGATTTTTTATTATTCAGCAAAATTTATTAATGGAACGATTAAAGCAGGATATCCACTAAATGCTGTGGCTTGAGAAATTATACTTCTTACATAAGATAATAATACTGCTGGAGCACTTGTTTTTAATAAATCATCAATCTGCTCTAAATAATCTTCAGACCATTCAAATATTCCTTTTTCTGTAACTGATAAAAAGAAAGGACTTTCTTCAAATTTTTCTTCAGAAAAAATTTGAAATTTTAATATTACTTCTGCTGAGTTATTTTCAAATTTTCTTATTTGTACTTCAGGTAAAAATTCAACATTTATAGATTTATCAGTATTTTTATAATTAGGATTTTTTCTAAAAATAATTTCTTCCGTTGATTGATTTAATAATTTAAAAAAACTTTCTTTCATTATATATACTCTCCTCTAAGCAGCTAAATTATAACTTTTATTATTACTTGTTATATAATTAACTTGATTCCAAGAGTTTATTTCTTTTGTCTTATAAACTGTATCTTCTGTAATTATAGAACAATTAATTTCATTACTATCTGTTAAGATAACTTGACCCTTTCCAGAATCTAATTTTTCTAATCCTTCCATTCCACAATCTACTAATAAATCATACAATTCATCTTGAGAAAGTAACTCTAATTCTTTTTCTATTTCTTCTAAAAATAATAAATCTTTTTTATTCATTATATATCACCTCTTTATTTTCAATTATTTCAAGAGCACCAACACATATTTCTGTACCATTTGGAACTATTGAGTAACATACAATTTCATCATTATCGTATGTAAAGCTATTTCCAATTATCATTTTTTTATATTTTTTTCTAAAAATATAATTAAATGTAGCATTGTCAAAATTTTTTTGTTTCGTTTTTACACCTATATCTTTATTAATTATAGATTTTTTTATTTTTTCTCGTATTCGATGAAATAAAAAGACATCTGAACTATATGGATTTCTAACATCTAATATAAACTCTGGCTCAACTTTTATTGTAGCTTTTATTATCTGTTTTTCCGGAAAACCTTTTTTTTCCAACCAATGTTTTGCTAGTTCAATACTATCTAAATAAAAATACACTCCTGTTCCAAACCAACCTTTTTTACTGAATTCAAAATTATTTTCAAATATACTCTCAGCAAATTGTTTGGAAGTAGCATGATAACCTATATAAGATTGTTTTTCCATCAATCTCTCCCATAAATTTAAAATCCAAATAATCATATAAATTTTATTAATTTATAAAGTTTATAAAATTTTATATTTAAAAGTACATACATAAGACAAGTCTTATGTATGTACTTATATTATATCCCCTCTCTAAAGTTTGTCAAATATATATTTTATATAAAAGACAATTATATAAGTGTCCTAAAAATTTTTGGGACATTTTTTATTAGTATAGAAATATTTTTATAGGAGGTGGTATCAATGGTAAAACACATTGATATTAATTTATTGAAGGAGGCTACATATAATCCAAGAAAACCATTGAGTAATAAGGAATATATGAAATTAAAAAAATCCTTTAAAGAGTTTGGAGAAGCCCAGCCTATTGTAATAAATAAGGACTATACTGTAATAGCTGGCCATCAAAGATTAAGAGTTATGAAAGATTTAGGATATACTCAAGTTGAGTGTAAAATTCTAGATTTAACTAAGGAAAAAGAAAAAGCATTAAATATAGCTCTTAATAAAATTCAAGGAGAATGGGATTATGACAAACTAACAGCAGTTATAGGAGAATTATTTGAGGAAGATTTTTCAGACCTTACAGGATTTGATGAGAAAGAAATACTAGAACTTGTACAAGTGACTGAAAATTTACATGCAACTGATAATCTTGAAGAAATTATAAAAGAAACTGAAAATCAAGTCCTTGAAGTGAAAACCCATGAAGAACCAAAGGAAAAAGTTATTCCGAAATCTATTCCTTTAGATAATTTTAAATCTGTTGCTAGTCAAGAAGAAAAAGAGGAAGAAGTTCCATCAGCCATAAATGATAGATTAAAAAATTTTGTAAAAAATAAAACTGAACAAAAAATAGAAATGGTATTTTCCTTAAATACTTCTCAAAATGAAATAGTAATAAAAGCTTTAGATAAAATTAAAAAGAGAGATAATCTTATCTTTGGAGCAGAAGCAATTACAAAAATATGTGAGGAGTGGTTAACAAATGAATAATATTAATCTAGCTTTATTTTTATATGTAATGATAATGTTCCTGGCCACTTTTATTTTTACAACTTCTAAGGAAACATCAAGTAGTTTTATAGTTGCAGATAGAAATTTACCTGAAAATAAATGTGCTTTTAGTATTGCTGCCACTTGGATATGGGCTCCAGCTTTATTTGTTACAAGTTCGCAAGCATATTTAAAAGGTTGGCAAGGGTTTGCTTGGTTTTTTATTCCTAATATTCTAACTCTTATACTTTGTGGAAAACTTTCTTTAAAAATAAGAGAGAAGTTCCCAAAAGGATATACTCTTCCTGAATATATGGGGAACATTTATTCAAAGAGAGTAAAAAGATTATATAATATAGAAATGATTATATTGGCCATATTATCAATGGCAGTTCAATTTGTTGCTGGTGGTAAGATTTTATCTCTAATTACTGGAATTAGCTTTCTTAAAATGAGTATTTTACTTGGAATAGTTGCCCTTGGATATTCAATGTTTTCAGGAATAAAAGCTAGTGTTTTAACTGATTTTATTCAAATGATATTGATGTTAGTTGTAGGATTAATAACTGTTCCTTTGCTTGTGACTAAAACTGGAGGAATTGAAAGTATAATAAATGGACTTGGTGGTATTAATAAAGATTATTTAACTATATCTTTAAAAAGTTGGAATTTATTCCTAAATTTTGGTTTAACTACAACAATAGGATTACTTTCAGGCCCGATAGGCGACCAATCATTTTGGCAAAGAACTTTCTCAATGAATAAAAATAATATTAAGAAAGCATATATCAAAGCAGCTATCATATTTGCTATCATTCCACTACTTATGGCAGTTATAGGATTTAGTGCTGCTGGGATAGGATTTATTCCTAAAGATACTGGTATTGTAAATTTAGAGTATATCATAGCATATTTAAGTCCTAGTTTTATAACTTTATTTGTCATAATGCTAGTTAGTGGATTAAGTTCAACATTAGATAGTAATCTATGTGCTATCTCGTCAATAATAGCTGTTGAACTTAAAGGAGATATAAAAAGAAATTCTAGAATAGGAATGATATTACTAACTATAGCTGGATTATTAATAGCAAATGTTCCTAATATGCCAATAGTAACTTTATTTCTAATCTATGGAGTATTAAGAACTTCAGTATTTGCTGGAACAGTAACAACTATTTTATCAAATACACCAATAAAAGAAAGTAATATATTTTATGGAATTTTATTGGCCATGTTAGTAGGAGTTCCTTTATATGTAATTGGAGCAAGTCAAAGTAATATGAATATATCTATTTTTGCAACTATTTTTACTTTAATTACACCATATATTTTTATTAAATTAGGAGGAAAAAAGAATGGCTAAATATATTTTAAAGAAAAAATATAAAAATACTCAAGAAGAGTGGCTAGAAGTATATAAAAACATAGAAAATTATGTATCAAGAGAGGAAATTGAAGATAAAATTCAAGAAGCTATAAAAAAAATTAAGAAAATAATCAAAGGTAAAAAAGTAGCTTATGCATGGAGTGGAGGAAAAGATAGTATAGCTTTACAAATTATTATGGAGAAAATGGGAATAAATAAAGGAGTCTGTGCTATTTCAAAGAAATTTGAATATAGTGATTTTTTAGAATATATCAATACTCATCTTCCATTAGGAATAGAAATAGTTGATAAAGAAATCTCATTTGATTATTTAAACAAGCATAGAGAACTAATCTTTCCACAAAATAAAAAGGATTTAGCAAAATGGTATAAGTTAGTACAACACAACATTCAAAATGAATATTTTAAAAAAAATAAACTTGATGTATTGATATTGGGAAGAAGATTACAAGATGGAAATTATGTAGGAATAAATGGAATATATACTAAAAATAATGATATAACAATTTATTCTCCTATTTATGATTGGAAGCATGAAGATATACTGGCCATACTTCATTACTATAAAAAAGAATTACCAAGCTTTTATTTTAGAGATAATGGATTTAATGAAGGTACACATAATATTATATCTAAATTAGGAAATTCTAAAGAAATTATAAAATTTTTATCTAATTATGAAAAGGAGAAATTTATTATTTTAAAAGATAATTTAGATAAAATAAAGGAGATTATAAATGAATAAGAATGTTTATTTAGATACCCAGGAATCTGATAAAACTGTCTATGAACTATCTATTGAAAGAATAAAATATCTGTATTCTAAATTTGATAATGTTATTATTAGTTTTTCAGGTGGAAAGGATAGTATGGCAATTTTAGAGTTAACAATACAAGTTGCTAGAGAATTAAATAGACTTCCTGTAAAAACAATATTCTTTGATGAAGAAGCTATCTCATATGAAACAGAAAAATATGTAAGAGAAACAGCACAAAGAAAGGGAGAAGTTGACCTTTATTGGTTTTGCTTACCTATAAAGTCAAATAATGCATGTTCAACTAAAAATCCATATTGGTATCCTTGGAGTAAGTTTGAAAAAGATAAATGGGTAAGACCTTTACCTAAAGAAGCTATTACTGATATAGGAATAGATTTATATTCAAATGAATATTCTTTATCAGATATAACAAGACTTTTATTTCCTAAAGAAATCTATGGAACTGTAGGATTGATTCTTGGAATTAGAGCTGAAGAAAGTATGTTAAGAAGAAGAAGTGTTACTAGAAAAGAAGATGAAAATTTTATTATTAAAGATAAAGGAGATTATTATAGAAAGTCTATAGTAGTAGATAATATGTATAGATGCTATCCAATTTATGATTGGAGTACAATAGATATTTGGACAGCTGTTAAAAAATTTAATTGGAATTACAATAAATCATATGACATATTAAATATGTATGGAGTAGCACCAAGAAAGCAAAGAGTAGGACCAGCTTTTCATAGTGAAGCAAAAAAAGGATTGAATAGATATAAAGAATGTTTCCCTGAACTTTGGGAAAAAATGCAAAATAGAGTTGAAGGAGCAAATACAGCTAATAAATGGGGAAATACTTCAATATATGGAGCTCAAAAGAAAACAATAGAAAAACCAGCTAATTTATCTTGGGAAGAATATCTCTTAAAATGTATAAATGAATTAGAAGGTAAGAAAAAACTAATAGTTGCTAGACAAGTAAATATGATGTGGAAAAGACATTATAAAAAAACAAAAGACCCAATATTAGCTGTTCCTCATTATAATACAAATATTAGTTGGCAATATTTAGTTAGTATAGCTTTACTTGGAGATTTAAAAAGCAGAAAAATAGCTCAAATTCAATATATTTTAGAGGGAACACCAGGATATTATAAAGCTAAAGAAGAATATTTTGAAGAGTTAAAGAAATATGAGGAGGCAAAAAGAAATGGAGAAAAATATTAAATCTAAAATAATTGGAATAGAAAATCAACCTTTAAATAAAATTATATGGATAGAAAGAGATAAACTTCATAGTAATAATTATAACCCTAATCATGTATTTCCTAAAGAATTAGAGTTATTAAAGATAAGTATATTAGAAGATGGATGGACACAACCAATAGTTATAAGAGAAGATGGAGAAATAGTTGATGGATTCCATAGATGGACAGTATCAGGAATGAAAGAAATATATAATATGACAAATGGAAAAGTTCCTGTTGTAATATTAAAAGATGTAAATTCAGCTCATCAAATAATGAGTACAATTAGACATAATCAGGCAAGAGGTTCCCATAATGTGCTTAGAATGGCAGATATAGTTAAAAATTTAATAGATATAGAAAAATTATCCATTAAGGAAGTAAAAGAAAGGTTACAGATGGAAGATGAAGAGATAGAAAGATTATATTATAATGGAGATATGACTAGAGTAGCAGAAAAAGATTTTAAAAAAGGTTGGATTCCTAAGAAAAAATAAAAAAGTTAATATAAAATTTTTGAAATGTCCTAAGATTTTTTGGGACATTTTTTTATTAGTATAAAGATAAATATAAAAGGTGGAAAATAAATGACTAGAGCTAGGGACCCAACAGAAGAAAAAAGAAAAGAAAAAGCATATGTAATGTGGTTACAAGCAGGAGGAATAAAGTCGCCTAAAGGTACATTAAATAAAATAGCTAAAGTTTTAGGAGTGACTTCGGGAACAGTTAGAGGTTGGAAATCTAAAGATAATTGGGAAAGTAAGTGCAACGTTGCAAACGTTGCAACGGTTGTAATTGATGATGTTGCAACTGATAAAAAAAATGAAATTGAAAATTCCAATATTATCAAGGCTAATGAAATGTATTTAGCTGGAGCTAGTGCTAATAAAATAGCTAAGACTATACAAGTTAATACCTCTACTGTTTGTAGATGGATAAGTAGGTATAAATGGAAAGAAACTAGAGAAAGACTTTTAATCAAAGTTACAGATAAACTCTTTGAAAAGCATAAAAGAGAGAGATTTAAGGAAAGAGAAAGTTCTTACAAATATGCTGGACTTATTAGAATGTTAGTAATACAAAAGCTAACTGGAAAAGAGTATGCAGTTGGAGAGAATGGAGAAAAGACATTACTTCCAAGACTAAAAGGAAAATCTTTAGCTGCTGAAATGAGTGCTTTAACAATGGCAATGAAACTCATAGAAGATACTAACAACTTCCAAGATAGAATTTTAGGAATAAAAAATATGGATAACTTGCTTACTGACATTACAAATGAATATAAAGACAATATCAAACAAATATTTGAAGAAAAGAAACTTATTTTATCAACTGATTTAAAAATCCTTGAGCTTGAACATAAATATAGTGATGGAGAAAATGAAGGTGAAAATACAGACTTAGAAAATTATGAGAAAGAACTAGATGAGTGGACAGAGGAGGCTTGGAAAGAAAAATGAGAAAGACACTTCTAACAACTCATCAAAAACTTAGAAAAAAGATTGATAAGCAAAGAGAGAAAAAGAGAATAAAACAGTCTTTAGAAAAATTTATTTTTATAGAGCCATCTTTAAAACAAAAAAAGGTTTTTACTTGGTGGAGAGATGGTAGCCCTGTAAAACATATGGCTGGAATAATATGTGATGGAAGTATTAGGTCAGGTAAAACCTTATGTGTATCATCTTCTTTCTTAGATTGGAGCATGAGCAAATTTAATAATAAAAACTTTGCTTTATGTGGAAAAACAATAGGTACTTTTAGGAGAAATATTATAAAAGATTTAAAATCTATTGCTAAGAATAAAGGATATAAAATTAAGGATAAAAGAGCAGAAAATTGTTTAGTTATTTCTAAAAATAATATCACTAATTATTTTTATATATTTGGTGGTAAAGATGAAAGTTCTCAAGACCTTATACAAGGTATTACTTTAGCTGGAGCTTATCTTGATGAAGTTGTACTAATGCCTAAATCCTTTGTAGACCAATGCCTTGCTAGATGTTCTGTTGAAGGCTCAAAATATTGGTTTACATGTAACCCTGGTTCTCCACAACATTATTTTAAAACTGATTTCATAGAGAAAGCTGAAGAGAAAAATCTTTTATATTTACATTTTGATATGAATGATAATCCTACTTTATCAGAAGAGAAAAAAGAACAGTATAGAAATCTTTATACTGGAGTATTTTTCCAAAGATATATATTAGGATTATGGGTACAAGCTGAAGGACTTATTTATCAAGTTACAGATAAAAATTTTATCGATATAAATAATATTCCAATTTGTGAAAAATACTATATTGCTGGGGACTATGGAACATATAACCCTATGGCTTGGGGATTTTATGGAGTTCTTGGAGAAATGGTATATAAGATAGCTGAATATCATCATTCAGGTAGAGAAACACAAAACCCTAAAAGTGATGAAGAGTATGCAGATGATTTTATCAACTGGAGTAAAGAGCTTGAAAACAAGTATGGAAAAGTAAAAGAGATTACCTTTGACCCAAGTGCTGCCTCTTTTATTACAGCTTTAAAAAAGAAAGGTAAAAGAGTTAAAAAAGCTAAGAATGCAGTTAAAGGACAAAAAGACAGTATAGCTGGTATTCCACTATTACAAAGCTACTATAGTTTAGCTAAATATATAATCTGTAATGATTGTATAGAAACTAAGAAAGAAGTTTATTCATATATGTGGAATGATAAAAGGGCTAATGCTGGAGAAGAGGAACCTATTAAAGAAAATGACCATCACATGGATGCAGACAGATATTTCTTTAATACCTTTATTGGATATAAGAAAATCTCTAAAGAAAATTATAAATATATTACTAATAAAAAATAAAAGGAGGTGTGAAAAATAGAAAAAGATATAAAAAAGGCTAAAAAAGAACTACTTATATCAGGTGTAGTTAAGTTATTCCAAGAATCTAATACTTATGATGAAACTCTCAATAGTGAAAGTGTAAAAAGGATTATTAAAGATATAGATATAGCTTCAGCACTTCAAAAACTCGAAAGAGCAGTAGCAGGGAGAAAAATACTTCCTTATGCTAAAAATCCTGATATGAGTGATTTAGAAAAAGAGATTCAACAAAGATTTTCAGGTATTAAATTCAATAGAATTATAAACCATTTAATCACAGCTAGGTATTTTGGATATAGCTGTTTTGAGATAGTCTATAATGAAGATTTTTCAATAGATACTCTTATCCCTATTCCTTATGACTATATCAATTATGATACTAGAACTAAAGAATGGGAAATAAAGGTAGGTTCAAATAAAATTCCTTTAACTAGAGAAAAATTCCTTTTATGCATACATAAGTGGAATCCAGCAAAAGTTATGGGAACAAGTATATTTGAATGTTGTCAACAAGCTTTCTTAGATAAATCTATGTTTCAAAGACAATTAAGGACAATATCAGAAAAATATGGAGATTTAATCGTTATCTATCCATATGATGTGAATATGGAAGAAGAGCAAAAAGAAGAACTTAAAAAAGATGTTGAAAATATAAAAGGTTCTTCAAGCATAGGAGTACCTGTTGACCTTAATGAAGAGTTTGACTTAAAGAAAGTTATAGACTTTATAAAGTTATCTGACTTAGACCCTAGCATTTATACAGAGTTAGAGAATAGAGAAAAAGAAAAGCTTATTCAAAATATACTTGGTTCTACTCTTACTATGGATAATGGTGGAGGAGCTGGAAGTTATTCTTTAGGACAAGTACACCAAGATGGATTTGAGCAAGTAGTAGAAGAGATATGTAAATTTGTTACAGATTCATTATTTCAACTTTTAGAAATTGATTCTATGTTCTTTGGATATAATCCTAAAGATTTTGAATTTGTCCTTGAAAAGATATATACAGAAGCTGACAAGGTAGAACAAGAGAAAGAAAAAGAAAATTTGAAGTCAATAAAACTTGATAATATGTTGAAATTATCAAATATTGGCTATAAGCTCTCTAAAGTCTATTTAGCAGAGTATTTAGGTATAGACGAAGTTTCACTCGAAGAAAGTTCTACACCTACTATAATCAATGGAATACAAGGCGAGTTCTCAAAAAATAAGTTAGATGAATTACTAGAAAGAGTAAAAGAACAAGATAGTAATTTATTACAAGAGATTGAAGATAGCTTTGGAGATTTTTTCAAAGATATTTCAATACAGTTAAAAGAAAAATTAAAGTCCATAAAAACATTAGAAGATTTAGAAAATATAGTTTTAGATATGACTTCTTTAAAAGATAAAATGCTTATCAGTTTTTTAAAAGGTTATTTAGATGATTTAGTTATTAGTGGTAGTGTCTTATTACCACAGGAAAATATCAATCCTTTTAAATTAAAGCATGAAGAAGCTATACAATATTTTTTAAATAAATCTCCTATACTCTTTGACAAATTGGAAGAGATTTCAGCTAAAGTACAAGAAAGTTATTTTTATATAAAGAAAAGTACAAGCTTAGAAGTAACCAAAGCTTTGTACAATAATTTACTTTCAACTTTAAATGAAGGAAAGACTTTTAAAGATTGGTTAAAGATGTCAGAAGATGTTTTAAATAAATCAGGATTTGGAAATAATCCTTGGTACTTGGAATTAGTTTATAGAAATAATTTAATGACTACTTATAATGCTGGTACTTTCTATAATCAAGAGCTCAATAAAAAGAATAAACCTTATGGAATGTATGATGCTGTTGGAGATAATAGGACAACAGATTTATGTAAATCTTTAGATGGACTTGTATATCCTTTGGACCATAGTTTTTGGAAGAACTTTTTGCCACCTAATCATCACGGTTGTAGAAGTAGGAGAATTGCTTTAAGCAAAGATGATGTAAAAGAATATGGATTAACTATTCATAAAACAATGGGAAAATCCATTTTAGACTTAAAAAATGAGCTTGTAGAATTCAAAGGAAATCAAGTCAATGCATTAGCTACTTCTTTACAGAAAAAAGATGAGAAAGTAAAAGAATTGAAAAAGGAAGTAAACTCTGCTTTAAAACAACTTTCTCTAATGGAGTGATGAGTTATGTTCAATGTAACAAATAATGGAAAAGTAGTTCTAAAAGGATTAGAAAAACTAAGTATAAACTCTGAAAAAACTCTTCCTTTGATGAGATATATAGCTGGAGATATGCAAACTAAAGTTGATTTTAGATTTAGACTTAGTAAAAATCCAAATGGAGAAGCATGGGCTCCACTCTCTCTTGTAACTATATCAAGAAGAAGAAAGGGAAGTAATAAACCTTTAGTTGATACTGGAGAGTTACGAGCTAGTATTACTTCAAGAGTAACTCCTACTATTGCAGTAGTAGGAACTAATAAAGAATATGCAGCATATCAAAACTTTGCTGTAAAAAAAGGAGAATTGGGAACTACAGAAGTAACTGAAACTGTTAGAGAACATACTAGAAGGAGAAGAGGGAGAACTGAAAGAGTAAGACAACATACTCGTAAAAGAGAAGTATCTTCTCCTTGGGGAGATAAACCAGCTAGGGAGTTTATAGGATTTAGTAATAATCAAAAGATAGCATATGCAGCTATAATTAGAAAATATCTAAAAACAGGTAAGTTATAAGGAGATGATAATATGGTAACACCAGTAGGATTTTTATTTATAGGAGTAGCCGTAGGAGTAACAGGAGGTTTAGTTTGGGGAGTAGTTAGAGAAAGAAAAGGTAAAAATAAAAAATATATCTTTTGGGGACCTAAATTAGAGAAAAAGGAGGAGAAAAATGCCAAAAAGAATATTTAAAGCTGGTAATTATGGAGCAAAGGGAAACTATACAGTAGATGACCTAAAAAGTTGGATAGGAAAAGAATTTTCTATCACAGCTGGCCATGTAGGAGATTGGACTAGTAAAGGATATCCTACCACAGCCATTCCAGTCGCTGGAAGTTGCAAGGCAGTTGGAGTAGATGAAGAAGGATATTTACTAGGAGAATTTACCTATAATTATTTTGGAGATAGTATCAAAGAAATGTATCCTAATATTTCAATAGGAATAGGAACTGATGGTAATCCTAACCATTTAGCAATATTAGGATATGCTCCACCTCATTTAAAAGATTTAGATAAGTCTTTTAGTGAGTTTTCCCAAGACTTAACATCATTAGAAACAACTCAAACAATAGAGTTTGCAGAAGATGACCAAGCTAAGATTGATGAATTTACAAGTTATATTAAAGGTGTTGATGCATCAAAAATAAAATTAGGAAATTTATTTGATGTTTTATGGGAAAAAGATAGTGAAAAAACAGCAGTAGACAAACTAAGAGGTGCTGGATATACAGTAGAAAAAACAACAGAGTTTAATACTGATACTTTAAAAAATATAGCTTCTATTCTTAATTTTGATTTAGTAGAAAAGAAAAAAGAAAATCTAACTCAAGCTGAAATGTATGAGAAAGTTAGAGCAGAGTTTACTAGAGATAGTGAGAAAAAAGAAGTTAAGGAAAAATTTATTAAAATGTTCCCGCCAGTAATGCATTCGTTTATTGAATTTGGAATAGATAAAGCTTTTGATGAGAAAGAATACTCAAATATGATTGAGTTCTCAGAGGGAAAAAAGGGAACTATAGCCAATATGTTAAAAGAGTTCTCTAAGGAAGATGGCCCTTTTGCACACTTATTCAAAAATATATCTAGTGGAATAGAGTTCTCAGCTAATACTGAAGAAGAAATAAATACTAAAGAAAGAATCTCAACATATTACACAAAATAATTAAGGAGGATTTAAAATGGCTAACTTAGTAAAAGATGTAGAAACAATTGAAAGAGATATCTTAAAGATATCAGGACCTTTAGGGGTAAATATGATTTTAAAAACTGGAGAAAATACAATTACAGCTGGACAACTTTTATCATATGATGCAACTGACGGGAAATTAGTTAAATATGAGAAAACAACAAAGCCAGCATTTACAGTAGCTTTAGAAGATGCTGATGCAACTTCTGCTGATGTTCCTGTTTTAGTTGCAGTTCCTGGAACTACTATCAACTCTAAAAAAATAGCAGGGGCTACATTGACAGAAGATTTTAATGTTGTTAAAGAGTTATGGGGAAATGGAATCATCTTAAAGGAGGTAGAATAATATGGCATTAACAAAACAACAAATAGCAATGATAGGAGTATATGGGGAACTTCCTAATAGTGTAACAAATTTCTTTACTAGAAGAATAGCAAGAGGAGTAATTCCTTTTATAACTAATATGACAACTATTAGTTTTGAAGAAGTAGAAAAATTTGCTAAAAATGCAAAAATTTTACAAAGAGGAGTTGAATTCCCAGCAGTTAAATTAAATGGAAGCACTATTAAAGCTGTAACGCCTGAAATAATTAAAAGTTCTATTCCTTTCTATGCAGAGGACCAATTAAATAGACAACCAGGACAAGTAACATATATCAATGGAAAAGCGGTTGATAATAGTATTTATGAAAGAGATAGAAGAATTTCTTCAATTAAAATGTCAATAGAAACAGTAAAAGAAGAGATTTCAGCTGGTGTTATGTTAAGAGGAAGTTATAAATCTCCTGATACTAAGAATGAAGTTAAATTTTCAAAATTCCCTACTGGAACTTCAGTAGCTAAAACAACTATAAAAAATTGGGGAATATTCACTACTCAAAAGGTAAATGATTTTAATAAGGAAAATAAAGCTCAAGTTTCTGAAATACTTGTAGGAGAAGATGTATTCTTTGATATTATCAAAGAACATAACAGTCAAAATAATGTTATGTTCCCAGCGACTCCTAAAAGAGTTCAAGCTCAAGATGGACAATGGGAATTACAAGTTGAAGCTTTTGGATTTACATATACATTAATTCCTACTAGTACAGATACAGAAGGGAAAACAATAGATACTAAAAATTATTTCATGTTATTTAATGACTTAGCTTTCCTTCCTACTTATGCAGGAGTTGTCAATGTTAATAATGGAGTGGCAACAATGGAGGCGATAGATGTACTAGTAAGAGAAACTCCAGCTAATTCAAAAACTGGAGAGTCAGAAACTCTTGGAGAATCAGGATACTGTCCTGTTATTCCTAATCCAAGTTTAATCAACTTATATAAAGTTACTGGATTAAATGGATAGTATTGAAGAGGGAAGTTCCCTCTTCTCCTTGAGAAAGGAGGGATAATGGTTTTTAAATATCTAAATGATAAATTTATGCCTGTTCCAGTAAAAAATATCTTATTAGCTTATTCTCAATACTCCGAAGATGAGTTTAATAAAGTTGCTGAAGAGTTTGAAAGAGAAGCTATAGGAGTTATTGATTCATCAGTTAACCTAACCAAGACACTTGAGCTAACAAATGGACAAGACTTGGTTACAGGATTATGTAAGAGCTATGTAACAGCTAAATTACATGAAATGATAGCTCATCCAGATTATATAGACTTAGCAGCAGACCTTATGGTTAACTTTAGAGATAATCTCAAAAGAATAAGAGAAGCTCAATTATCAGAGGGGGAAAGTACCTCTGACAAACCTAAAATAAGAAAATTATATATATTCAGAGGAAAAGATGGTTAAGATATTCGAATTAGGTCCTTGTCAAGTATATTTCAATGACAAATATATAGGCCACACATTAAAAACTGATAGTACATCTTTAAAATTACAAGCTATTACACAAGAGATAAAAACTGATGAAAGCTCAGAGATAAAAGAGATATTGGAATTAGGTAGAAATATTACTTTTGAAACAACAGTATTATTAGATGAAAACTCTATTAATACTTTTGGAGTAACTCCTGATGTAAAAACACTAGTAAAAAAAGGAGTTATAGAGATAGTAACTATGAGTAATTCCGTAAGAATAAAGCTATTAAAAGCTGTAATAACTCTTGAAATTAATTTTAATTTCAAAACCGAAGGTACTCATAGTGTAAAGATTAAAGCTAAAGCTTTAAGAAATGAAGATAACAAAGATATAGAAATAATTACTTAAAGGGAGGTAGCAATGAAAGAATATCCATTAGGACCTTGTAAGATTGAATATACTCTTGAAGGAGAAGAGAGCCCAGTTGTATTAGGACTTACACTGAAAGAAGAGGAAGTTTTATTTAGTGCTGGGTTTGAAATATACTCTGTAGAAGTAGACCAAATGCAAGGACCATATATAGCAAATGTAATTCCAGGAGAAGTTACACTTACATGTACTATTCCTTTAGATTTAAGTGTATTACCTAAATTATCAAACACTTATATTGAAGGAACTACTGGAGTAGGATTTACAACAGTAGGAAAACCACTTAAATTTGGAAAGTTAAAAGTACATCCATTATCAGCAGGAGATTCAACAGACTTTGATATTACAGGACCTAGAGTATCTTGTCTAGTTAATACTCAAATTAACTTTAAAACAGAAGATACACCTAAAGTAGCTTTAACATTTAATTTCTCAACAGATATAGCTGAAGAAAGTCCAACAAAAGGATTAGTATATACTTGGGGAAATTATACAGCAAAAGCTTAAGTTTTTTCAGTGCCTCTATCTTAATTGATAGAGGTATTATAAAGAACTTAAGAGAGGAGGGAATATATGGGGATATTTATAAGAGATATAAAAGATTTGATTCCAAGAAATAAAACTATTTCTTTAGGAATAAGATTTATAACTATTAGAGAACCTACTGTTAAAGATTGGTTATATCTAAACAGTATAGATTTTGAAAAAATGGAGATAAGGGAAATCTGTAATGTTTATATAAAAACATTATCTGATGACATAGTTGAAGTTGAAAAACTTACAACTATAGAATTAGTAACTGTACTTCAAGAATGCTTTAAGATGATGTCAAGAAATGAAAATACTGGAGAAAAGGAAAGTAAAGAAAGCTCAGATGATATCTATATAAATATGTCATATAGAATAGCAAAGTTTTGTAAAAATACTTCAACATCACTAAATGAAGCTATGAATACCAATTTCTTTATATTCAATTCAATACTAGAAGGAATAAAAGCTTTAGAAGCAGAAGAAAGTTTAAATTTATCAGCTATAGTTGATAATCATATAAATCTAAATTCTAAAGATAAAGGAAAATACACAAAACTATTGAATGGATATAAAGAAGATTTTAAAAATAATGGAGTTAAAGTTGTTAGAGGAATAGATTTCTTTAATATAAAGAAATTACAAGCTATGACTAAAGGAGGAGCTTTATGATACCTTATTCAAATGAATATTTATTACAATATATGGCTACTCTTGACACCAGTAACTATAGTCAAGGCTTAAAGGGAATGCAAAATCAAACTGAAGGAACTACCAATAAAATAGATAGTGCCTTTGGAAAGATGACTAAATCTATTAATGCAGCAACTATTGCTAAAGGAGCTATGGCAGCTGCTGCAATATATGTAGCTAATAAACTTAGAGTCACTACTAAAGAAGTAATGGCATATCAAAAACAACTTGGAATGGTAAATACTCTTCTTAAAGTATCAAGAGATGAGCTTAATAAATACGGAGATGAATTTGAAAGATTATCTCTTAGAACAGGTGCTAGTAAAACAGAGATAGCAAATGCTGCCTACCAAGCTCTATCATCAGGAGTGGGAAAAGGAGATTTAATAGGATTTCTTGAAACAGCATCTAAGACAGCTATAGCTGGGCAAGCTACTGTTGAACAGTCAGTAGGAACTATTACTTCTATTATCAATGCTTATAAAATGGAAATGAGTGAGGCTGGAAAGGTTGCTGACTGGTTACTTACAATTCAAAATGAAGGGGTAACTACTGTAAGAGAGTTAGGAGATCAACTGGGAGACGTAACATCAATCTCTGCAGCTCTTGGAGTATCTCTTAATGATGTAGGTGGAGCAATAGCTCAAATGACTGTTAATGGAAATAACACAGCTAAGACAATAACAATGTTAAAGTCCATGCTATCAGAGTTATCAAAAGAAGGACAAACGGCTGCTGATAACTTTAAAAAACTATCAGGTCAAAGTTTTACTGAGTTTATAGCAAATGGAGGAACTCTCCAAGAAGCTATGATAAAGATGGAAGAATATGCTAAAAAATCTAATAAATCAGTTGTAGACCTCTTTTCATCAGTTGAAGCTGGAAGTGCAGCTTTAAATCTTACAGGAATAAATGCTGAAAATTTTGCTAATAAGCTAAATAAAGTAGCCGATAGTTCAGGAGAATTGGAAACAGCTTATAGAACAGCAACAGATAATATTCAATCAGAATGGGAAAAGCTTGTAATAGCTATGGATAATAGATGGAGTAAGTTTGTAAAATCTGTTGTAGAAAATGAAAGTTTACTCAATTTTGTAAAAACTATTAGAAGGGCCATTGATGGAGAAGATAACTCTTTAGAAATTCAACTAGATAGAGAAAAAGAACTTCCTGATTTAAAAAAGAAATTAGAGGGAGTAACAAAGGAATTAGAAGAGGTTAGAAAGAAAAGAGAAGAGTTATTAAAAACAAATCCTAATAAATCTATGACCTTAATTCCTACTGAAAACAAGCTTAATGATGAAAAAAATCAACTTACTTGGAAAATACAAAATATAGAAAGAGAAATTAAAACTAGGGAAGAGGCAGCTAAAAAAGTTGAAGAAACTAATCAAAAAATAGTAGAGAGTGAAAATAAAAAGAATACTCAACTACAAGATTTAAGAGCTCAAGAAGAAAATAGATTAGAGGAACATAATGACACCTTAAAATCTAATGAGCTTAAGTATCTCCAAGATAAAAAAGATTATATAGCTGGCCAACAAAATTTATTATCATTAGGAATAATCAACCAAGAGGAATATAACAGGAATATTAAAAATAAGGAAAATGAACTTTATTTAGAGCAGCAAAAAGCTAATTTGGAAAGCTTAAAGCAAATGGAAGATTATTATAGAAATATAGATGATTTAACAAAGGCTAATAAGTTTAAGAAAAAAGTAATTGAAGTAGAATTAAATATCCAACAAAGATTTTCTACTGAAAGGAATGATGTAGGAGAAGATTCTATGTTAGATGCTCAATTACAAGCTAGAAAAGAGCAACAAGCTAGCCTATTGGAGAATGAATGGCTATTTCTACAAGAACAGGTTGATTTATATAACCAGGGGAAATTAAGTGTAGAAGATATAGAAAAAAATAAAAATATTAGATTACTAGAGTTGGAACAACAAAGGTTAGAACAAGAGACACTACAATTAGAGCAAAGAAAAGCTTTCTATGAGTCCAATGCAGGATTTGAGCAAGAACTAGCTGATACTATTATAGATATTAATAAAAATAAGATTAAACAGGAAGAAAATACTTTTAAACTTGAACAAGCTAATAAAAATAAAAAATTTAACTGGGAGAAATGGGCATCTAATTATGAAGTTGATATATATGAGAGATCAGCAGGAGCTATTATGGACACCTACACAGCTTTAGCACAAGGGCAAATTAAATCATTGGAAGATTTTAAAAAGTTTGCTATGTTGCAATTAGCTGAGTTATTAATGGCAAAAGGACAAGAACATGCTGCGTTAGCTATGTCTGATTTAGCTATAGCTGTTTCAACCATGATTTCTGACCCACCACTATCTGCTAGTAAATTTGCTGGAGCCGCTAAAAATGCTGCTGTTGCTGCTGCTTTTGGGGTCGCTTCTGCAACTATCAATAACAGTGTTAACTCTGAAGAAGATACTGGTAATGAAGATAATAAATCTTCTTCCACTCAATATGATGAAGGAATTAATGATAGAGTAGAAAGCTCTCAAGAAAAAAATGAAGGTATAGTCTATATAGATGGAAGTAACTCTACCTTGACTAAATTATTTATTAAAGAAATAGAAAAAGAATTAAATGATGGATATAATGTAACACTCATTGGAAAGAAAAAATAAATTCATATTCGAACATTGGAAATTGAATATTATCTGAGGATTGATTTTCCCTTATAAATGTTGTATATTATATTAACGATATTTTTAAAGGGGGAATTTTTATGGAGTATAAAATTAAAGTTAATTTAGGACTAAAAGACGCTTTTTTTCTAGCGTTTATTTATCTTATTAGTGGAGTTATTTTTGCAATTGTTGGAGGTTTATTATTTTTTATTCCATTTGCACCAGCTTTTATAGTAGCTGTTTATTCTTTATTTATTTTAATTTATTCTATTAAATACATACTTGAAGCTACAAAAATAACAAGGGAAGATGTAGAAATCTCAAATAAAACTACTATTATTCAAGAGAAAAAACAAAATATTTATACATCTACAACTTCAAATATGGAAAATAAATTTACAAAAAGTGATGAATTTGCTAAGTTGGAAAAAGAATATTATTCAACTAATTCTGAAGAATTGAAAAAAGAAATAAGAGAAAAACTTTTAAAAAGTAAAGAATTTGAAATTAAAGAACAAGAATATTGCTTAGATGATGAAGCTACTTTAATTGCATTAATGGAAGCAGAAGATATCTTTGCAGAATTAGAACTATATAAAAGAAATAAAAAGTAAATATTGCTCACTATGAAATCCTCAGTGGAAATACTGAGGTTTTTTATTTATGATATAAAGATTTTAAAATTTCTCTTGACTTTTTTGCAATTGCAATATATAATTTTTGCAATGGCAATAAAGCGAGGTGATGAAATGAACGCCAAGTTAGGTAGACCTAAATCTGATAATACTAGAAATAAAAACTTAAGTTTAAGATTAAGACAAGATGAACTTGAATTAATTCAAGAATGTTCAGAAAAATTAAATTTAACAAGGACTGATACAATTATGGAAGGTATAAAAAGATTGAAGGTTGAACTAGATAATAAAAAATAGGATATTGTCTACCCGCCAAGACAGCCAATACCCTATAACCACACCCATAAGAGTGATAAATCTATTATATCATTTCTTAATGGGTATTTCAAATATTTTTAAGGAGATGATGTAATGGAAATAACAATTCAAGAAAATTGTAAATATGGTTTAGTAGTAAGTAGTAGAGTAATAGCTAAAGAATTAGGAAAAAGACATGACAATGTAGTGAGGGATTTAGAAAAAATTTTAGAAACCTCAAATTTGAGTTCTCTGATTATTCCTAGTTTTTATAGAACTCAAGGACAAAAAAGAGAGTATAAAGAATATTTACTTACAAAAGATGGATTTACACTTTATATGTTTAATATTCAAGGATATCAAGATTTTAAACTTGCTTATATCAATAGATTTAATGAAATGGAAAAGCTAATTTATCATCAAGAGTTTATTGAGAATAGAGAATTACTTACTAAAATTCAAAAGTTAGAGAATGAATTAAATCAAATACCTATGACTTGGAGCCAAGTTGAAGTTGTAAAAGAACAGATTACTGAAACAGTTCTTAGAAGAATGAGAAGTACAGGTATATCAAATAGAACTTTCAAACTAAGATTAAAGAAAGAATTAGTAAAAGATATTCAATCAAGATTTGGTATTGATAGTCTAGTGGAACTAAAATATAAAGATTATTTAACAGTTATGCCATATATTTTTAATTGGATAGAACCATATCAACTAAGAATAGAGAATACTCAATTACAGATGATATAATTATGGAAAAAGTAAAAATTCCAGCAGTTAAAATAAAAATTCCTGAATTTGAGATAGAGATACCAGAAGTTGAAATCGAAATACCTGAAATAGATATTGATAGTCTTGAAATAGAAGACATTGAGATACCTGATGAACTTTCAAGTTTTGATGTTGAAATAAAAGAGAATAAATAAATTATTAATCCTCAGATGATATTCATTTGAGGATTTTTTATTTATCAAAAATAAGAACATTGGCAATTTAATAATAAAATAAAAAAGGAGGTGTATAAATGGAAAATAAAATTTCTGTCTATATTTCTACTCTAAAAGATTATCAAATAAAAGGTATTAAATATGATGGAGTTGATGATAAAGAAGGAGCTATTTATCAAACAACAGAGTCTGGGAAAGAATTTAATATAATCAGATGGTTCAAATATAAATATACTCTGTCTTTACAATATCTTTCTTTCCAAGAATGTGAAAATATAATAAGAGAACTTATAGAGATAAAAAAAGAAAGAAAATTACTTAATATTCCTAGAGAAATTCTTTTAAAAAAGGGCTATATAGATTTTAAAAATTTACCTGATGACCCTTTATTCTCCTATGAAATAAAGGATATTTCTCCTAAGCAAAGTACAGGTAAACCTTATTACGACCTAACTATCAAGTTAAATGAAAGGGTTGATATGCTATGAATATAGAAAAACAATATTATCACTATATAGCAAAAATATATGATAGTTTAAGGAGTGGAGAAGAGGGAAAACCTTTATACTTAGCAACTAAAAGAGGAGTAATATTTGAAGATATAGAGTGTTTACCATATATGAGTATTCCAAATGGTGGAGGAAGTTCAATTACTCCTAAAGATTCTCAATGCTCTGTATCATCAATTAAATTTGATATAGTAAATGTTGATTACACTATATCCCAATGGCTTTATGAAAGATTGAATAGTGGGAACTCTATGACATATGGAGAAATGGTTGATATTTATGCTATGTGTGGAGATAAAACTTTAAAATTAATATATAGAGGACTTATAAGAAGTATTGATAATGATGTATTTGAAAGTAAGTATACTTTTGAAATAGCTGATTTCCAAGAAAGATTAAAAGCTTCTATATTTGATAGAGAGTTATCAAAATACAATGGAGAAACTATTGATGATATTAATAAATATAGAATGCCTACTAAAACTATAAATGGAATAAAGCAAGGATTTAGTATTAAAGAAATTGATGAGGGAGAAACTGATGATAATGGTAATTCAATTTTAACTAGAGTTATAGTATTTGAAGGACATCCAGTTACTTGTATTGAGCTAATATTTCAAGCTGTATTCTCAACACCTCAACTAGAAGTTCAAGTGCCATATTTGACTAATCAATATGAAAACTTTGTAGATTTAGTATCACTAAATGAAATTAGAGAGGTTTTAAATAGACCATATTATTCAAACTACTACTTAGAAATAAGAGAACCTATAGATGATCCTTATGAGTGGTTGATAGATAATGTATATAAACCTTGTGCTATATTTCCATATCTAAGTTTAGATGGAAAGCTTGGAATAAAACTACATAGACAACCAACCATTGGAACAGAAGGAATTACTCTTGATGAAAGTAATATTATTTCAATAGATAGTAAAAATATAACTGATGAGAACATAGTAAATAATATGATAGTTAAGTATGAAAAAGACTTCAAGGAAGATAAAGAAAGGATTAAAAGGTATTTTACTTCAATAAGTTCTTTTAATAAATTTAGAATGCTTATTCCAAGTAGTCCAGATGAATATATAATAGCTGGAGTTAATAAGTTATCTGCTACAGATAAAGCTACATTTGCTGCTACTTTATCAGATAGTATATTCAGTAGATATGGATATCCTGGAGTAGAGTTAGAGCTTACTGTTCCTTTAGAAGTAGCCGTTGATTATAAAGTAGGAGATTATCTATTTATTGAGCATAAAACTTTAATAGCTTGGGAAGGAGATACACAAGGATTACCAGGAATAAAAGAAGAAACAGGGGAGATAGTAGACCCATATGATGGATTAGCATATTTTGATGTTGGGCATGAATGGGGAGCTTTCTTAGGAGAAAATACTTTAGGAAAGGCAATAGATGGAACTTGGGTAATTACTACTACTCAAAGAGAAATTTCACATAAAATATTCAATTCTCAAGATGAAAACTTTGAAAGTTGTGTTAAAAATCATACAAGAATAGAAGCTTGGTTAAAAAAGGAGGGGATAGCTTGAGTAAACTAATGGAAATAATAGATAAATCTCCTGATTTTAAAAATGGTACTTGTTCTTTTAAATTTTTAGATACTACCTTCAACCAGCTTACAAGAAAAATAGGAAGTAAAGAGGGAGCAAGCTTTACTACAGCTAAAGCTGGAGATATCTTATCTAAAGAATTATTACAGACTCTTAATACCAAGCAAATAGCATTAAAAGATAAAGTATTAAAATGGCAAGATGAGATAAATAAATGGGTAACAGATAAAAATACTAATAAAAATATAAATGCTAATTTAATGAATTATATTTTTACTTCTGTTGTAGATTATACAAGTAAATATGTTCCTGGAGAAACTCTTGCTGATTATTACTTATTATCAGAAGTAGTAAGTGCTGAAAAAGAATTATATGAGTTTACTAGTTATTATACTACTCAATATATTATCTATTTACAAAATATTTTGAAAGAATGGAGCAAAGATAAACTTTATTTTAGTTGCATTAAAAAAGTTTATGGAACTGTATATTTTAATTTTGATATTGAAGAATGGAAATTAACAGATGCAGCTGGATTAGTTACTACTACTGAAGGAGGAGGTAAAGCTAGAACTATAAGAGTATCAGGATTTGAAAATATGAAATTAGGAGAGCATAAACGTGTGACTTACTATGCTTACTATTCTACAAGCAGTAACCCTCAAGTCATTTATAAAGGATATGTTTATTTCAATATTAGAAGATTAGCTTTAGGTTCTGAAAAAGATGATGGTAAGTTTGATTTTTGGTTAAGTTCATGGGCTGGAGAAGGATTAGTTAGTCATTATAGTGAAATGGAAGTAGAAGAATATACTGGAAAACATAGTCCACATTTTGATGTTGAACCTAAAGATTTAAACATTAGCTGGGTCAAAACAAGAGTATTATTATAAGGAGGAAAAATGGAGAGAATTTTAAAAATTGTAATTGACTTACTAAAAGGAGCAACTTATGATTTAGAAACAAAATTTACTCAAGCAGATAGTCAATCACATTACTTACAAATAGATTTTAGTGATACTTCCCTTAACTTTTCAGGAGTATCAATGAAAGTGAACTTTATTAGAAGTGATGGAGTAGCAGTTACTACATCAAAGGCTAGTGTTACTTCATCTAATAAGGTACAAATTCCTACTAATGCTTTAGCTAAATTTGGAGAACTAAGAATTGAAATAATCTTAATCAAAGGAGATAGTATCTTAACTGTAAACAAACTTATTAGAGTTACTGTAATTAAAACTCTTGCAGGAGAAGGTATAGATTTAGAAATAGGAGATAGCTTTTTAAATGAAATCAATCAGCTAACTGTTAATCTTTCTAAAGTTTTAACTGGAGAAGGAGATAAGCAAATTGAAAGAGTAAGAGCTACTGGAAATGAAGTAGTAAAACAAGTTGAATCAATTTTAGGAAATAATCCTGAAGGTGGGAATGCAGCTGCTGTTGGAGGATTAAGTAGAGCTGGAATAGAAACACTTATAGATAATGTTGTAGGAAAAGTTGAAGATGGAAAATTTCCATTAACAAGTGCTGAAGTTGGAAAAGTATATGAGGCTGTAAATGGTAAGAAGTATAAATGTATAAAAGCTTATAGCGGTTCATCATTGAACACACCTAATGCCAATTTCATAGAAATGTCATTGAATAATCATGCTGACAGATTGGATAATCTATTTATATCTTCAAATGTTGTAATTCCACAGTGGAGTAAAAAAGGAACTATAATTACTAAAGAACTAAAAATTCCAGAAAATTATAGCATTGCAGATTGTTTTGTAGTTTGTCGTATAGATACTTCTAATTTAGAAAATAACTCAACTTATCCTTTAGAAAGTAGCATAATATCATATTCTTATACCACTAGTGGATTAATAAAAATCTCTCCAACTGAAGATATAAATGGAAACTCAAGGAGAGCTCATATATTTGTTATATTAAGAAAAAACTAGATTAATATATTTAAAAATTAATATCTAATACTATTATTGAGTGACAGCTATAAAAGTAACAGCTTTAGAATGTGTTGTTGAATATATATAAAATCCATCTTTTGTAGATTTAGAAAATGCTGAAGCATATCCTTTTATATCAGTTTCAGTTGCTACAACACTACATTTTTGAAAGGGCTTAGTTATAACAAGAACATTATCACTAGTAGATGGTATCGTTACAAAACCTACATATATTTTAATAATTCCTAGATTGTATGATGTATATTGATAGTTATCACTAGAAACTATATCTGTAATTGTACCTAGATTATCCAATTAAGAATTATATACGCCATTCGTATTCTTGTAATAATTCTGGTATTTCTTTATAAAGTTTTTCGTAGCCAATAATACTAGAAATACCGTGCATAGATACTTGAATTCTCGTATCAGTAATCATTCCTGTATGCGTTATATCAATATAATTATTATTTGAATCTGATGCTACATTAATACTAAATATTGTTGTATTCTTAGAAGCCATAGATACATCATCATCATGTAGATACTTATATACATTTTTACCATTTGCGTTAAAAACTATACGGTGTTCAGACATACCATGATAATTATTTACATTAAAATATTTTGAAATAATAATTTTAAACTTTATATCAACCGCTGTTAAAACCCCATGTACTGGTTCAATGAATAAACGTATAGTATTTGGGTTATTTTCTTTATCTGGGTGTACCCCAACTGAAGCTTGAATATGATATAAGTTATAACCTTTCAAATTATCCACTAAGTAAGCTGGATAATCTAATAACTATTAAAATAAATGTATCAGAAGATGGAACAATAACTATTCCTGATGGATGTACATTTGCTATTGTTTCCCATAAAAGAAAAGGATTTGGTCATGAAGTAAAAACTGTTGTTACATTAAATTCTTCTGAAAATTATTTTATTTCTTCTAATGAGATGGCAGATGGACAATTAACTTCTTCTAGGGTATATTTGATAAAAACAACTAATAAAAAAATATCAATATCGACTTCAAGTGAAAATACATATGTCCGTGAACTTTTATATGCAATTTTTATTAAAATTCCATCTGCCTAATTATGATGGTCTTGATATTGATTGATAAATTTTATTTAAAGATTCTATTTTTACAAAAAATAGTGAGATAGTATATCCATTATCCTTTTGTGTGATATTAGTAAAAGATACTTGTATTTTATTGTTTAGACTTTTACCAACTACACAATGTGCTTCTGATAAAGGATATGAAGATGCTTTATTTAAATCTATTAGCAATGAGCTAGCTAAATTGACCATTTTTGCTACTAATAAGTATCCATCTGGATAATTAAATTCTGTTTCTATTGTCTTTTGATAATATTGTTCTCCAATAGAATTAATGCTATCAATAGATATTTGATAAAATCTAATTAAATTATCCAGCTTACTTAGTGGATAATTTAATAGCTTTTGTTATTGGAGAAACTTCAACAAATTATGACCAATGGCTTAATATCCCATATCCACAAGGATATACTCCAAATAATTCAATGGTAATAATTCAATCATTAGGTAATGTATCCTCAGCAAAATTTATTTTTAAAATTTCAACAGATAGAAACAAATTCGTTGCTCAATCTATAAGTTCACCAGATTATAAGCCATTATTTATCTTTATGAGGATAAGTGGATAATTTGAAAGAAAGTCATTCAATTTTAAGTTTTTATACATCTGTATCTACAAATGTTACAAATACTATTAGGTTCCAATTTCCACGTAAAAGTGCGAACAGTGGTTTTCAGTTTGAAGGTAGAATTATTATCATTAAGGATTATAATATTGGTAATTATTGTGGTTCTAATATATCACACATAACGTTCTATACTGCTAGTGCAAATATATCAGAAATATTAAGAAATGCACTAACTGAGTTATTGAATACAACACCAAAGGGAAACACTTTAATTGAATTTAATATAGATGAAGACCCTGATAATATTATATTAGAAATTACACACACTGGAACTTCAACTAAACTCGATTGTTATATCGAAATATACAAAGTAGCATCATCTAATTCGTATATTATGATACAAAATTCGAAATTTATTGAACCTATTAATAAAACAGAATTAAATAATTCAAAATATGGATATTCTTTCTGATAGAAAAAATAAACTAATCTATCAATAATTAAATATAATTTCAGAAATATTTTCTTTCCTAGTTTTAATATAAATATTTTCAACCTGAGTGTATTGAGAAAATATATTTATATTAAATGTATTTAAACTAGTATTTGTCATTATTTTTATTGCAGGTAAATTATCTTCTGTTATTTTTGAAATAAATAAACATTTATTATATTTCGTATCATATATTTGCTCTATAGCATTTGTTAGATGTTGAGAACTTTTATAATATATAGGTATTGATAATTCTGTTACTCCTGCAATTTTTGACATATTCCAACCAGCTGAAATCATTATTTTTAAATCTTGGATAATACAATCATTTGATGATGTTCCTGGTATCACTAGTATTAAAGTATTATCATAATTATCAGTGTTTCCTAAATGCTGAGATATATTAAATCTACATCTAACTACATTTATATTATTAATATCTGATAGATTATCCAATACATTAGTCGATTATATTAACTAATAAATCCTTCATAACGTATTATAATGATTGAATAACTAGTTTCAGAGTACGGTGAAAGATCATATCCAGCAAAAATAGTTTTTTTTGATGAATGCATTGTGATATATTCAGCCACTTGGTTTGCTGCGTCTGTTGCTATTATAGATATAACATTTTTAAAATCTCCAGAAAACACAAATTCTCTCGATTTTTCACTGTCATGATATGTAGCTGAAGTAATAATCTCAGTTTTAATTAGATTATCCAGTTTTTAAAATATGGTAAAATACCTCTTTATACTAAATATAAGGAGATATTAAGATGGAAAAAGAACTAATAATTATGGAAGCACAGGAACTTGGAGTAAACAGAAAGAACTGGGAGGTTTATAATGCTTATTTAACAAGTAAAGCTATACAATCAAAAGAAACAGTACAGACAACCTATAAGACTTATTTTAATAATGTAAAGCTATTTTTTCAGTATCTAAAGACTTATGAGAATAATAGATATATTCTTTCAGAAGATACTATTAAAAATTTTACTGGAATTTGGGAGAGATATGTATTGTTATGTATCCAGCAAGGAAATAATAATCAAACTATTAGAAACAAGAGAACAGCAGTATCAACATTCCTAGACTGGTGTGAAAAGAGAGATTTTATTAAAATAAATCCTTTTAGAAAGATAGAGCAAATAAAAATTACCGAAAGTGATAAAAGGAGGACATCATATTTTTTATCTCAAAAACAGATATGGGAAATAAACTTTATGATGAAGTTAGATAAAAAGAAATTTGATATCCAGGATAGATTAATATTTAATTTATTCCTTGATAGTGCAGTAAGAATAAGTGCTGGACATAGCTTGAAGTTATCTCAATTAGATTTAAATAATAACTGTTTCATAGGAGTAAGGCATAAAGAAGGATATGTTAAACCAGTCTTATTCTTTGAGGAAACAAGAGCTATATTAGTAGAATGGATAAAAGAAAGAGAGAAGTTAGGTATAGATTTAGATTGGTTATTTGTTACTAAGTACAACAGAACATATAAGCAAATGAGTAAGGAAACTATAAGGGCAAGAGTAAGAGAGATGGGGAAAATAGTAGGAATAGAGAACTACTATCCTCATAGTATTAGGAAAACTATTATTAATATAATTTCAGGAGCTGGAACAGTTAATGATGGAGCTATGCTTGGATATCATAAAGACTCAAAAGTTACATCAGAACACTATGTGAAGGCTAAAGAAGAGGAAGAAATAAAATTAAGATTATTAGAATTAAGAAGAAGAGCAGGACTATAATTTTTTATTAAAAAAGGGGGTAATTATAATGTAAAAAACATATGTAACATTACATAAATTTCATAATTTATTTAAAAAATTTAGTTTTATGATTTTTGAAAAAGTATTGATTTTACTAGCTTTTATAATTTTTCTTAAAGTATGTCTTTAGGAGTTTTTTATAAAAGACTTGAGTAATCTCAAAATATAAAAGTCTTAATTTTATTGACTTTTCGGAACTTTCGAAATTATCAAAAACTACATAAATTATGAAATTTATTTAGATTTTTAGGAATATAAAATATCAAAAATTAATCAAATGATTAATCATATATTAAAAATTTCAAGGAGGAATAAAATGATTAAAGTATTTTTAACACACTTATTTACTAGAGAAGAGATTAATCAGTATTTTGATGGAAATGTTTTTATAGATCATCCAGAACTTAATCCTCAAGACTATATTGTATTAGATGAAAATAATGATTTTACCCATCCTACATATGATGAAGAGCTTCAAGCTATAAGAGAGATGACATATGAAGAAACTAAATTATTAGAAGTTGAACCTCTTATAGATGGAGAATATATTGAAGATGGAAAACTTATTACAGTTGAATATGATGAGAAGTTAGGATATCTAAAAAAAGCTTGGAATAAAGAAATTCATGTATGGTATGAGGGAGCAACAGAAGATGAATTAAAAACTGAATATTTTAGATTGATAAATTTATATAAAGCTACTGTTTTTCCTGGTCCTTATAAATGGACTGATAAACTAGGAGAAGTTCATTACCAACACTCAAGACCAGATAAAGATGTAGGACTTCTTGAAACTACAATTTCCTATTTGGAAAGACATCCTGATGATATTATGCTATGGCAATTTAGTGATGAAGATGAATATCCACTAACATTGGAAGAGGCTCATTCACTACAAGATGCTGGTGTTATATATACTGATGCTTTATTTGAGGCAGAAAGACAACTCAAGGCAGAGAATCCAAATATTAAATTAACACTAGAAGAGTTCAAAGAAAAATTTGACACTATTTACTCCACATATATTGAGGAAAAAGCAAAACAACATTCTGAATATATTAACAAGGTTGAATTATTAGAAAATACTATTGAAGTTCAAAAAGTAGAGATTGAAAAAAGAGATGTTCGTATAGTTGATTTAGAAAATCAAAATAAAGAAATGGAAACATTAAAAAAATCCTTAGAAGAAAAAGATAAAAAAATAGAAGAGATTTTACAAAAAATTGGAAGTTTAGAAAAACAAAATGAAATAAAAGCTACAAGTGAAAATATTCAGCTATAGTTTATATCATCTAAGTTTTTTGAAAGGCCTTAAAAACAATTTTGAGAGGTCGTTTTTTAGAATTACTGATAAAACTAAAAAAAACAAAAATTCATAAGTTATAACTGATAAAAAAGGAGTTGATTAAAATGTTAAATAGTAAATATTTTACAGAGAAAGAAACAATAGTATCAGCAACAGGAAAATCTTTAGGAATTAAAAATATTCCTAATGAACAAGAAAAAAATTATATTCAATATACAGCTACTAGAATGGATTATATTAGAGAGCTTTTGGGAGTACCTCTTATAGTTCTTAGTTGGTTTAGAAGTGAAGAGTTAAACAAAGCTGTTGATGGCTCTAAGACTTCAGCTCATAGATTTGGATTGGCAGTTGATGTTCATAGTAATAAGATGACTTCAAAAGAAATTTATGAGAAAGCTCTTCAATTAAAGAAAGAAGGTAAAATTCAATTTGACCAGCTAATTTATTATCCAAGAAAAAACTTTGTACATTTTGGATTCAAATTAGATAAAGCACAAGAAAGAGGTATGAACTGGATAAATAAATAAAGGAAGTGGAAAAACTATGTCTAAAATAATAGCTTTTATGGGAATGTGTGCTAATAAATTAATTGATTTATTTTCTAAAAAAGCAAAGAGTGGAGAAAAAGCTCAAGATATTGAAATTAAAAAGGTTGAAACTTTTTCAAATAAGACACTTTATATCATAGCTATAATTTTAATAATGTGTATGTTAGCTTCTTTATTTCCTAAGTTAGCTATAACAGATTGGTGGTTTGAAAAGGCAGATATGGCACTAAAATATATTTTTTCATCTTAGTTAGGAGGAAATTTTATGACTATTGCAGAAGTATTACAACTTATTATTGATGTAGGAGATATTTTTATCAATAAAGTAGTATGGTTTATAGGCTCTATTGTTTCTCTAATATTTTTAATTACTGGTGGAGAAGATAAGATGATGAATTGTCTTATAATCCTAATGACTATTGATTATCTTACAGGAGTGGCCAAAGCTATTATAATAGAAAAAGTAAATAGTAAAGCTGGATTTAAAGGATTACTAAAAAAAATGGTTATGATAGGAGTAGTTGTCTTAGCTCATCAAATAGATTTACTATTTGAAGGAAAGTTTGCTGTTAAAAGTTTAACAATAGGAATATTATTAAGTAATGAGGGATTAAGTATCTTGGAAAATGCTTCCATTTGTGGAGTTCCTATTCCTGAAAAGTTAAAAAATATGTTAGAGCAATATAAAGAAAGTAAAAATAAAAATCCATAATTAGCACACTAAAAATGAACGTCTAAAACCGTTTTTAAGGGGCTTTGAAAATAAAAGAGGTATTATTACATACCTCTATTTTTTATAAAATTTTGTTATTTTAAAATAAGTTACCTATTCCTCTCTGCTCCAATTTATGATATAATTAGTATAAGATAAAGGAGTGGTTATGGAAAAGAAATTGGAAACAAGAGAAGATAGAGTAAAAAACAAGTGGATTGGACCTCACGTATCTACTACAGGTGGAGTATTTAACGCACCAATCAATGCCAATAAGATAGGTGCTAAAGCTTTTGCACTATTTACAAAAAATCAAAGAAGATGGGAAGCAAAACCATTAACAGATGAAGATATAATGGAATTTAAAAATAATCTTCAAAAATATGGTTACTCTCCAGATTACATATTACCTCATGATAGTTATCTTATCAATCTAGGAGCTGAAGATATGGAGAAAAGAGAAAAATCTCTAAATGCTTTTATAGATGAGATAAGAAGATGTGAACAACTAGGACTTAAATATCTCAATACACATCCTGGTAGTCATCTCAATGAGATAAGTGAAGAGAAATGTATAGAAAATATTGCTGATTCTATAAATAAAGCTTTAGCTGTTACAAAAGATGTAATGGTAGTATTGGAAAATACAGCTGGGCAAGGTTCTAATATGGGATATGACTTTGCTCATATAGGAAAGATTATAGAGAAAATAGAAGATAAAAGCAGGATAGGAGTTTGTTTAGATACTTGTCATACTTTAGCTGGTGGATATGAATTAAAAGATGAAGCTGGATATAATAAAACAATGGAAGAGTTTGAAAAACATATAGGTTTTAAATATCTAAAAGGAATACATCTAAATGATGCTAAATTTGATACTGGAAGCAAAAAAGATAGACATGATAGTATAGGAAAAGGAGTTCTTGGAGAGGAATTTTTTATTAGATTTATGAACGATAGAAGATTTGATAATATGCCAATTATTCTGGAAACTATTGATGATAGTATCTGGAAAGAGGAAATAGAGTATTTATACAGTCTAATTAAATAAAAAATTAATAAAATATATTATATTTGGTGGAAAGTTAAACTTGAATTAAAGGAGTTTTAATCATGAAAAAAATACTTATTTGTTGTTTAATTTTCACTAGTCATATTTTGATAGCACATCCACATATTTTTTTTGAAAATAGTTTTAAATTAGAAAATTCTTCTAAAAATACTATTAATTTAAAATTAGAGTTAATTCTTGATGATTTAAATAGTGAATTAGCTAAAGAAAGCAGTGATAATTCACATTTTTATAATGATATTTCACAAGACTTAAAATTTTATTATAATGGAAAAATATTACAAAATAATATTATATCAAAGAATATGAGATATAAAGATAATAATTTAATTATTGATCTAGAATTTAGTTATATTTCTCCTTTAAAAAAAGGAGATAAAATTCAGTTAACTATTTATGATAAAGAGTATTTTTATGATTATGATTATGACAAAGATTCTTTAAAAATAGATTTTTCTCATAATAATTTTAAACTAACTTTTAAAGAAGATAAAACTCAGCCATATTATTATAATATGGTATATCCTAAAGTTTATGAGGTAGATATTGATGAAAAATAAAATATTCCAATTATCAATATTTATACTTTTAATTTTAGCTTATATTTACCATCGAGCACTATTTATTACTCAACAAAAATTAACATTATTACTTATGAAGAATATTACATATGCTTTAAAAAATAAAAAAGTTATATATTATATATTTTTTATTTTTTTATATGGTATGCTTCATTCTCTTGCACCTGGACATGGAAAATCTTATATTTTAAATTTAAGCTTAAAATATAGTTTATTAAAACTTTTAATAATATCTGCTCTAATAGCTTATGGACAAGGATTAGTTAGTTATTTTGTAGCTACTTTTTTTATTAAATCAATATCTCAACTTCAAAATATAGATTTAATAAGTAAAAATATTTATAGTATTACTTTAATTTTATTAGCTAGCTTCAATTTAATAAATGAATTTAAAAATAAACATATTGAAAATTCAAAGTTTATATTTGGATTATTTTTTCCTTGTTCTGGGATATTAAGTGTACTTTTATTAGGAAATATGCTAAATAAAAATATACCTTTTGGATATTTAATTCTAGCTATGTCTAGTGGAATATTTTTAACATTAAGTATTTTTTCTTTTATTATAAAAAATATTACATTTTCTTTTAAGTTGAAAAAAAATAAAAATTACATAAAATATTCAAATTTCAGTTTAAACTTAATAATTTTATTATTAGGAATATATATGTTATTTAAATAGGAGGACTTACTATGGATTTTTTAACAAGAAGAAGTATCAGAAAATATCAAGACAGAGAAGTAGAAAAAGAAGTTATTGAAGAACTTATGAAAACAGCTGTTGTATCTCCAAGTGGAAAAAATGGGAGACCATACGAGTTTATAGTTGTTACTGATAAGGAAAAAATAAAAAAATTAGCTCATTCTAAAGAAAGTGGAGCTCAATTTGCTGAAAATGCTCCTCTTATGATATTGACAGTGTGGCATGAATATCCAACAGGAGAAGATGATGCTTGTATAGCTAGTACAATTATTCAACTAAAAGCTCATGAGTTAGGACTTGGGTCTTGTTGGTTACAAACTAAAGGAAAATTTGATGCTAATGGAAAACCTTGTCATGATAATATCAGAGAGATTTTAGAAATACCAGAAGATATCTATATTAGCAATTTAATATCATTAGGTTACCCAGCAGAAGAAAGACCTGCTTATACAGAAAAAGATATGGATATGAGTAAAGTACACTACAATAAATGGTAAAACATAAATTTTTAAAAATCTAAAAGTGATAAAAATTGAAAAATAAAGAGAGCAGGTGAGTTAAGCTATACTTGCTCTTTATTTTTAACTTTAATTATTTGTTTTTTCATAATCCTCTTAGTTGGTAACATATGTTACTGAAATATATATATAATTATGATACTATTTATTTAGATAAAAAGTTAAATTTGGAGGTAAACAATAATGAGTAATATCATAAAAAATATAGAGGATTCAAAATCTTTAACTTTAAAATCTCAAATAGATTATAAAGAAAATTCTGTAGAACAACTTATATTAGCAAAAAATCAAGGAGTTACAATGATTTTATTTGCTTTTGATAAAGGAAAAGAGATTCCTACTCATACAGCTCCTGGAGATGCATTTGTTACTTGCTTAGAAGGAAATGGAAAAATTATTTTAAATGGAATGGAACATAATCTTAAAGAGGGAGATTATATTCTAATGCCAGCTAAAGAACCTCATTCTGTATATGCTTTAGATAAATTTAAAATGTTACTTACAATAGTAATGTAATAAATTAACAAAAAAGAATTTAAAGAGGTTACTCCAAGTGATAGAATAGAGATTAAGTCTTAAACTTTAATTTCTGAGTTTTAAAATTTTAGAGTTTAAATTTTAGAATGAAGAGTTAAAATTTCAGATTATATTAAAACTAGGATAGAGTGTCATAAAGATAAGTTTGTTCTTTGAAGAGCCACCTAGCTAATATACTATCCAGTATTATAATAAAACCTCAAGAAATTAATCTTGAGGTTTTTATATTATAAATTATTTACTAATTTTTTTAAAGCTTTAGCTATACTCTTATCTTCTTCTACTTTTTTCATTTTGTTAAGTAACCAGTTTAATTCCTTTTCATCAATAGAAAGAGAAGACCTAATATAATTTTCCAACATCTCTATCTCTTGAGGTAAAAGAGCCTTTCTTGTAGATTGGTTAATCTCTCCTACCGTTCCCTTTCCCTCTAAAAAAGCTATCACTTTATTCCAGTTACTGTATAAATCAGTTTTTCTAAGCAACATTATAGACTTATAATCTAATTCTGGTATCTCTGAATATCCCTTTCTTTTTAAATAAAGTTTTATCTCATCATCTTTTTGAGTGGCAATAAGTATCTCTCCAGCTTTTTTAGAATTCATTATTTTAGGAAGCTTACTATCCTTTCCTTTTGTTCTAAGATATTTAGATAGAGGTATCAGTTGTACCACCTTAAAAAACTCTATAAAAAATTCATTATTATTATATCCCTCTGGAATTATACTATCTTCTATCAATTCTATCATCTCATCTATTTTTTTAAAATCTAACATATTTTACTCCTTTTACTGTTGATATTTAATTATAACATTTACTTCTATAAAAGTAAATTTGAAACTTCTTTTAATATATGGTAATATTTAAGTAAGAATAATTTTTGGAGGATAAAATGAGATTAGATAAATTTTTAACAGAGTGTGGATTGGGAAGTAGAAGAGAGGTAAAAAAACTTTTAGACAATGGAAAAATAAGAGTAAATGATATTATAGTAAAAAATCCACAGACTAATATAAAAGAGAGTATAGATAAAATAGAGTATGATGGAAATAAATTAGAATATAAAGAGTTTAGATATTATATAATGAATAAAAAAAGTGGATATATTACTGCCACTGAAGACCCTAAAGAAAAAACTGTAATGGAGTTACTTCCAGAATGGGTAATAAAAAAAGATTTAGCCCCAGTAGGTAGACTAGATAAAGATACTGAAGGGTTGCTACTATTTACTAATGATGGTAAATTAGGACATTCTTTACTATCTCCAAAAAAGCACGTAGATAAAACTTACTATGCTAAATTAGAAAAAGAGATAGGAGAAGAGGAGATTAGAAAATTAGAAGAGGGAGTGGATATAGGAGGATATATTACTCAACCAGCAAAAGCAAAGATTGTTGGAGAAAAGGAGATAGAGCTTACAATTAGAGAGGGAAAATTCCATCAAGTAAAAAAAATGTTAGAAGCTGTAAACAATAAAGTAATCTATCTTAAAAGATTAACTTTTGGAAAATTAGAATTAAAAGATATGGAGTTAGGAGAGGTAAGAGAGATTAATTTAGAAGATATTATTTAAATTTTCTTATTGCTCAAAAAATTAAAATTTTTTGCAATTTTCAGTCATAGTTTTAGTCGAAAAGTTTTTCATTCCTTTTTAAAACTATGTATTTTATAAAAAATATCTTAGGACTTTTTAGGAGAAAAAAATATGGATATCATAAAAAGAGAGGAAACCAGATTAGATACTCCTCGTAGAAAAAAAAGAGAGAAAGAAAATAGAAAGAGTATTTTTGAAACCTATCGTTCTCAAAAAACTATAAAGGATTATCTTTTCTATCTCAAAGATTTTTTACAATATATATACGAGGGAGAAAATATTAGAGCAGATGAGCTTATTGATTTAATGAAAGATATAGAGAAGCAAGATGTAGAAGATTATCTCTCTCATCTTATAGAAGATAGAAAGATGAAAAAAACTTCTGTAAATAAAGTTATTTCTGCTTTAAAATCTCTATATAAGGAGATGGAAAAAAATGGATATCCTAATCCATTTAAATATGTAGAGCTATTTAAAGTGTCTAGAAATATTGATAATGTATTAAAACTTTCTGTTGAAGATATAAAAAAAATTATAGGACAATATACTATCAAAGGGGAAAAAGAGTATAGAAACATAACTATACTATATACTCTTTTTTATACTGGTATGAGAAGTTCTGAATTAATAAATTTAAAATTTAAACATCTACTCAATAGAGAGGGAAATTATTTTATAAAATTAGAAGAAACAAAAAGTGGTAAGGAGCAATACAAATCTATATATCCAACGTTAGTAGAAAAACTATTGGAGTATAAAAAATATAAACAGATGTTTTTTTCTATCTCTGATGAAAATATAGAGGAGCAATACATATTTAATAGCTCTATTGAAAAAAATACAAAACTATCATATAGAACACTTTATGATATAATACAAAATTTCGGAAAAATTATAGGGAAAAATATTAGCCCACATAATATACGTCATGCTGTGGCAACAGAGCTTTCATTGAATGGAGCAGATATTTTAGAGATAAGAGATTTTCTTGGACATTCTGATACAAGAGTTACAGAGATATATATCAACGCTAAATCTGTGTTGGAAAAGAGAGTTTTAGAAAAACTCCCTGACTTAGAAAAATTATAATAAATAAGTCAGATAAATTTAATTATAAAACGTAATAAAATATTTAGAGTTTTATTGTATTTTTCCTTTATCTGTAAATTTATATTAACCTTTGTTTTAAAAATATAAAATTATAAAAATTAAAATAATATAAAAGTAATTTTAAATTAAATAATTATTTAACAATTAATCAAACCACATATAATTAACATTATATGTGGTTTGGTTATTTTAAATAATGAAATAAAAGTTATTTTAAATAATTTTTAACAAAGTTATGGAATATCTTCATACTTTCAGAATAATGAGTATCTTTATTTTTTATTAGAAAAACATCTAAATCTATCGAAGGTACAATTGGAAGAAAATCCAAACCATCTTTTTTAAATATATTCAAACTTTTAAATGGAATGAGCGCTACTGCATCTTCTATCTTTATATAATCTACTAAACTCTCTATTCTCCCTGTTCTAACAATATTTAAGTCCACTCCTATCTTTTGAGATAATAACATTATTTTTTTATATACAGTTGTATAATTATTCATTGTTAATATTTTTTCTTTTTTTAATTGACTGAAGTTTATAAACTTATCTTGAGTTAAAATATGAGATGATGAATACACAGCCACTATCTCATCTTTAGCTATTGTTTCACATTTTATTAAATTTTTTTCAAATAAATCTCTAGAAATTACAAAATCATATTTTTTATTTAGAATATTTTCTTTCAATAAATTCTCTTCTTGTTCATCAATAATTAATTCTATATCTGGATATATACTTTTAAAATTCTGAAATAATAAATTTAAATTATATTGGCTTAAAATAGGAAGTACTCCTATAGATAATATATTTTTCTTTTTATATGGTTTTATATTTTCTAAAAGTTTTTCATATTCTAATAATAATTTTTTTGCTTCTAAGTAAAAAAATTCTCCACCTTCTGTTAATTTAGCTTTTCTTCCACTTCTATCTAATAATGATACTTCTAATTCTTCTTCAAGTTTTTTTATCTGTTTAGAAAGTGAGGACTGAGAAATATACAGTTTTTCTGCTACTTCTAAAAAGTTTTCTCCCTCAACTAATGTAACAAAATATTTTAATTGTTCAAACGTCATTTTTTCTCCCTTCTATATATTCCTTTTTGGAATATATTATAGCATATTAAGAATTGATTTTCTAATCTATTTTATCTAAAATATATATATCAAGAATAAAAGGTGATAAAATGGTAAAAATAAGAGATTTGAGAAGTGCTCTCGAGATTTTAAAAAATAATTCAGAAGAGTTAATAGAAACAAAAGATATTACTAAAAGAGCTCGCATATTCTGGAAAAACTTGGTCTAATACAGCAATTGTTTTTCGCTTTAAATCACTGACAGAAGAGATAAGATAACTTCTAAAGCGAGTAAGATTTCTTAAAGATAAGTAGTCTTCATTAGAAAGACTAGTTTCAAGAAAATCTCCATATCTTAGGAGGTCAGCAATTAGGATAGAATCAATGATATCAGTTTTTCTTTTACGAATTTCGATACCGTTACGCCAACCATCAGTCTGAATAGGATTGATAACATGGACAGAAAGGTTTTTTTCAACGAGAAAAGAATAAATAGAAAGCCAGTAATGTCCAGTAGCTTCCATACCGATTTCTAAAGATTGAATAAAGGGAGATAATTTTTCAAGAAGCGAGTTGGCTCCATCAATAGAATTTGAAAAAGAAAAAGCTTTAAAAATAACCTTTTTCTTATCATCAATAAGAGAAGCGACATGAGTATTTTTACCAATGTCAATACCTAAATAAAACATAAAATCACCTCAAGGAATAAATCAAAGATAAAGACCTCTTATCTGAGAAACGTTACTACCTTGTGAAAAATACGAAGTACCAGAAACTGGTCAACATCTAACTCATTCGTAAACAGTTAAACAGAAAGAGGCACCACTCTTTCAAGTACGAGATTAAATCTCAAGGAGGAAACGGTGTCACTCTATCTAATTAAATATATTATACACCAAGTGTATAAAGATTAAAAAGGATTATAGGTTGCCTTTATTAACCTAAATACATTATACAAGGAGAAAATAATGAATAAATTAATAATAGGAGCATTACTTATGACAATATTTTTTAATTCTTTATCTGACAATATAATTCCACCAAAAAATTTAGATTATGTATCATTTCCTAAAAGTGAAAAGAAAAGTAAGGGAATGAAAGTAATCAAAGCGAAAGAAGATATAAAATCTATTAGCTTAGAAAATGTAGTATATACCATAAAGGATAATACCCCTTTACATCTTAATATTCTCTACCCTAGTTTTGAACCAAGTGAAAAAAACAAAGAGAAATACCCTCTTATAATATATATTCAAGGTTCAGCCTGGAGAAAACAAAATCTAGGAATGGGAGTTGGACAATTATCAAGAATGGCAGAAAAAGGTTATATTATAGCAATTGTAGAATACCGTTCATCAGACATAGCTATATTTCCAGCCCAAATTAAAGATACTAAAACGGCTATTCGTTATATGCTAAAAAACTCTGAAAAATATGGAGTAGATAAAGATAAAGTTGTTGTATGGGGGGATTCTTCGGGAGGACATACTGCTGCAATGGTAGGAGCAACTTTAAATGAAAAGGAATATAATGATGAAGATAGTCAATTAGATATTAAAGCTATTATAGATTTTTATGGACCAACTGATATTTCAAAAATGAATTTCGAACCTTCAATTCAGGACCATATCTCTCCTAGCTCTCCCGAAGGAGAACTTATTGGTAAAGTAAATGTATTAGAAAATCTAGAAAAAGTTTATCCCACTGTAGTAATGAATCACATATCTAAAGAAAAATATCTTCCGCCATTTCTTATTATTCATGGAAATAAAGACCGTCTAGTTCCTTTTGGTCAAAGTGTATTACTTTATGATAAATTAAAAGAAGAAAACAAAATTGTAGAATTTTATCAATTAGATGGAGCTGACCATGGTGGAGCACCTTTTTGGCAAGAGGATATATTAGATATAGTAGATAAATTTATAAAAGAAAACTTAAAATAGGGAGCCTTTGCTCCCTTATTTTAATATTCTATTCCCTTAGCAATTACCTTCTTCAAATTCAAATGTTTATCTAGGAAAACTATATCAGCAAAATAATCCGGTTGAAGTTTTCCATATCTATTATCTATCTTTACAGCTTTAGCTGGATATAAAGTAGCCATTCTTATAGCTTCTTCCAATGTAATATCACAATGTTTTACTAAGTTTTTTACTCCCATATCCATAGTTAATGCAGAACCACCAAGTGTTCCATCCTCTCCAAAACATTTTCCATCTTTATAATATACCTTATTTCCTTCAAAATAGAAGTATTCCATATCAGTTCCAACTGGAGAAACAGCATCTGTCACTAAAAATAATCTCTCTCCCATAATTTTTATAGCTGACTTTATAGCTGAGTAATGACAATGGAAACCATCAACTATTATACCAGCACAGATATCACTATCAAATATAGCTCCCACTGCTCCTGGATTTCTATGGTTAAACGATGACATTCCATTATATAGATGCGTAGCTAAAGTTACTCCATACCCCTCTTTTTCTTTTAACTCCTCATAAGTTCCATTAGTATGTCCTAAAGCTACATTGATTCCAGCTTTATAAAGTTTTGAAATTACTTTTTTATCAGTTTTTTCTGGAGCTAAAGTAATTATCCTTACATTTTCCTTTCCAGTTTCTATTATTCTATCTATAATCTTATCTTCAGCTGCTCTTATAAATTTTGGATTATGTATTCCTTTCTTTTCTACATTGATATATGGTCCCTCTATATGTAAACCTATTACTCCATATTTTTCTTTATCTATATTTTCCACTAGAGATATAGCTTTTAATATATTTTCATCACTTGTAGTAATAAGAGTAGGAGTAAATGATGTACAACCAAATTTTAAATTTGTTTTATACATAATCTCTAATGTTTTCTCACTAATATCATCATTAAACAGTACTCCACCACAACCATTCAGTTGTAAATCTATAAATCCAGGAGTAACATAGCACCCTTTAGCATCTATAAGTTCAATATTTTCGTACTCTTTCTCTAATTTACTTGCATCTAATATATCTACTATTTTTTCATTTTCAAATACTAATACTCTATCTTTATAGAATCTATTTCCTATAAACAACTCTCCATTTACTATCGCTTTTTTCATCTTACCTCCTACAAAAAAGGGAGCCACATTAATAAATGCAACTCCCCAGTTGATTTTAATATTTATTATTTATTCTCTGCATACAAGTCTGCTAATAATTTTTCTGAATCTAAGTTATCTTTTTCAATATCTTTGAAATATCTATATGTGCTAACTTTTAATTCTGAACAAGCAGCTTCGTCAGAAACTATTATACCGCTTCTATGAAGTTGAAGAGCTGATATTGTCCACATATGGTTTACTCCCTCTTCTACTCCATGTTGAAGAGCTCTTGATTTATTAGCTCCTGTTACCATTATTAATACTTCTTTAGCATCTAATATAGTTCCTACTCCAACAGTTAAAGCAAGTCTTGGAACTTTATTTATATCTCCACCAAAGAATCTTGAGTTAGCAATTATAGTATCCATAGTTAACTCTTTATCTCTAGTTCTTGAAGATAGAGAAGATCCTGGCTCGTTGAAAGCTATATGTCCATCTGGTCCTATTCCTCCTAAGAATAAGTGGATTCCTCCATAAGATTTTATTTTATCCTCATATCTTTGACACTCTGCTCTATAATCTTCTGCCATTCCATCTAATATATTGATATTTTCTTTTGGAATATTGATGTGATCAAAGAAATTGTAGTGCATATAGTAATGATAGCTTTGGTCGTTATCTGGAGTTAACCCTACATACTCATCCATATTGAATGTCACTACATTTTCAAAAGATACAATTCCATCTTTATTTAATTGAATTAGTCTCTTGTACATTTCTAAAGGAGTTCCTCCAGTTGGTAAACCTAAAACAAATGGTCTCTCTTTAGTTGGTTTGAACTCATTAATCTTTCTTGCTACATATACAGCAGCCCAGTCTCCTACATTTTTATCAGTGATAATTACTCTCATTTCTTCCTCCTAAGTTTACTTTATTTTAAACCCTTGAACTAACTCAATAGCATCAAAGATATAATCTTGCATATTTTTATTCTCTAACATCATTTTAACATAAAGCATATCTATTACTGTAAGCTGTGAAATTCTTGGAGATAATGCTGTTGACCTAAAGTTACTATTCATTTCCACAGTATTAAGTCTGATATCTGCTAAATCTCTAATTGGATTTGGAGCTATACTTGTCATTGCTATAACAGTTATTCCTTTACTCTTAGCTACTTTTACAACATTGTACATTTCCATTGTCTTTCCACTATGAGAGATTACAAATAATACATCATCTTCTCCCATTGTACTTAAACAACTTAGTTGCATATGTGTATCCACTTCTATCATAGCATGTTTTCCTAATTCTAATAATTTATAGTAAAAATCCTTTGCTACTATTCCAGAAAATCCTATTCCCGCTAACATTATTTTACGAGCTTTAGATAACATTACTACAGCTTTTTCTAGCTCTGTAAAGTCTGTAACTTCATAGGTATCACTAATAGCAGTAATATTCTCATTAGATATCTTTCTCCCTATAATTTCAAAACTATCATCTGGTTTTATCTCTTCATGCATAATATTTACGTGAGATTCAGCTTTTCTATTTCCAAGATCTTGGCTTAAAGCAAGTTTAAAAGCTGGAAAACCTTTAAATCCTAATCTTTTAGCAAATCTTACAACAGTAGCTTGACTTGTCTTAGTTATATTAGCTAACTCATATGTATTCAAATCTTTTATCTTATCTGGATTTTCTAATATATACTCTCCTACTTTTTTTTCAGTAGAACTTATATTATCTAACATACTATTTATTTTTATAAGTACTCCCATATAAAAAATCCCCCTACTTCTCTTTTTCGCTTCCCTGCGTTATATTTTCTTCTTTCATAAGCTTATCAATACTATTTAAAACATCTCTTTTATTCAAACTCCAAAGAGGTCCTATTAAATTATTTTTATCTCCATCTCCTGTTACTCTATGTATAACTATATTATACGACAAATTTGCCAAAATTTTAACTATTTTTTTCACGTATTCAGATTTTTTTTGTAATTTTATTTCATCTTTCTGATAAAGCTCTTCTAACATAGTATTTTTAAGCACATGTAGAAGATGAATCTTTACTCCCCAAGTTCCACATTTTTCAGAAAACATAGCAGTTTCAAGAGCATCATCCTCTTTTTCATAAGGAAGTCCAACAATAATGTGTGTAACAAATTTTATATCTCTTTTATTTAACTCTTCAGTAGCTTTTACATAAGTTTCCAATGGATATTGTCTGTTTATTCTTTTAGCCACCTCTTCATTTATTGTCTGTAATCCCAACTCTACCCAAAGAAAATGTTTTTTATTTAATTCATCTAATAGCTCTAAAACATCTTCTCCTAAACAATCTGGTCTAGTAGCAATAGCTAATCCCATCACTCTAGGGTGTGAAAGAGCTTTTGTGTAAATCTCTCTCAAGTACTCCACATCAGCATAAGTGTTAGTAAAATTTTGAAAATATGCTATTACCTCTCCCTCTGGGAATTTTTTTTCAATGAGCTTTAGTTGTTCCTCTATTTGATTGTATATATCATCTCCACGCTTCCCAGCAAAATCTCCACTACCTCTTTCACTACAAAATATACAACCTCTTTTGCTAAGTGTTCCATCTCTATTAGGACAGGTAAATCCCCCATCAAGTGAAACCTTATATATTTTCTTTCCAAAGGTTGTTTTAAAAAAATTGTCTAAAGTATTATATCTCTTCATCACTTTTTCCTCTATAAATTTTTAATTCTCTTTTTTATATTATACCATAATTTATAATTTCATTCATCTTATTTAATATAATACAAAGGAGTAAAGAGAAATAAAAAAGGAGATAATCCTACAAAATAATCAATGCAAAATCTCTCCTTTAAACTTTATTTTAATTTTTTTATCTCTTATAAGTAAGAATCTTCTCTATTCCACTTTGAAAAGTTTTCTTTACCTCTACTTTATCTTCAGTTACTGATATTATTTCATATCTATTTCCATTAGAAGTCCAAGTTTTTCCAACTACTAGAGGAGCTTTTAACACTACCTCTCCAGAATTTATATCAAGCTTAGATAAATCAGCTACTTGAGCTTCTTCTGTGAATAATAGTAGTATCTCATCATTATCTAAATAATAAACTCTTTGAACAGTTGTAGCTGTATCTGTTGTATCCTCTACTAAGAATTTTTTATCATCTAATTCTACTATTTTGGAATCTACTTTATAACCAGCATTTTCAAATCCACTTGTATAAGTTTGAGTATTTTCTACAAAGAAATCTTCTACTTTAGGCTGTTGAGTATTTGAGCAACCTAAAAGTAATAAACTTCCTATAAAAATTGCTAATTTCTTTTTCATACTATCACTACTCCTTTACTATTATTTTCCCATCATTATAAAAAGGTAAAATATCATACTTATCCATTGTAAAACAATGCTCCATATCTCCTGTAAATCCAATAGATTTTAGATATTCATAGTGCTTTGTTCCCTTTAATGTAGTAGGAATATCTTTTGAGTTTTCTGCTATAAACTTTAGTCCTATTGCCATATCAGATAATTCTATATCTTTCTCTTTAACAGCTCTTTTTATTATCTCCCCAGCACAAAGAGCATCATCTAAAGAAAAATTATCATCTGTACCAGAGCATACAATTACTACATCTCTATTATCTTCTACAATCTGTTTTGCCACTCTTCCTACATTTAAAAAAGCTGATATATATATTCTCTCTGCTCCATCAGCACTTTTTTCTATTGCCCTTGTTCCATTACTAGTAGTCATATACATATTTCTGCCCTCTACTAGCTCTCTTGGATATTCTAGTGGAGAGTTACCACAATCAAACCCTTCTATCTTAAGTCCTTTTCTCTCTCCACACAATAATGGATTCTTATCTAGCTTTGATTTTTCTAATACACTCTCTATATCTTTATATGGGTAGATAGCTTTTACTCCATTTGCTAAGGCTGTTGTCATAACACTTGTAGCCCTTAACACATCTATTATAATAACTGTTTTCCCTTTTACTTTTTCTTGAGTAATATTTCCAGCTACATCAATTATATCTATTCTCATCTCTCTACTCCTCTACTTTTCATCTAATTTATTGAAATTTTTATTTTTTTTAAATAAAAAACTTCCTATAAAACCTATTAATCCTAAAAATATATACATTAAAGCTAAACCGCTTCCTGAACCTTCACCTGTAAAATAATGAAAAAACTCTTGCCCATATCCTCTTCCTAACATATATGGCTCAAAAAAATTATCAGCTAATATACCACAAAGTAAATTTCCTATTGGTAAAGTTGCATATTGAATAGTATTTCTTGCTGAAAAAACTTTTCCTTGTACTTCAAGAGGAACCTTTGTTCTCATAAAATATTCCATATTAGCTAAAAGTAATGGTACAAAGAAATGTCCTGCTAAAACAGCTATTGTCCACCAAATATAATTTCTTCCAACTCCTAATAAAATATTACAAATTAAAAATGAAAATATCATAATATTTGCCATAAGAGGAACTCTTTTTTTAGGTTGAGGAAATTTTTGAACTATCAAGCTTCCTAAAAGTCCAGATATTCCTATTGAACTTGTTACAATCCCAAGCTGAATATCATTATTTCCTGTTCTTGAAAGTATCATAGGAGCAAGAGCTGTATTATACATTCCTGCAATAAAATTTATAAATCCCATAAAATATATAAGTGCTAAAATATCTTTTCTATAAAAAATATATTTAATTCCAGCAATACATTGCTTAAAAATATTAATATTTTCTTCCTTTAAACTTTTTATTTCTGGTATATAGACTAAAAAAATAAGAGTCAATAAAGCAAATAAAAAAGTTAATAAATCAACAATTAAAATATATTTTAATCCTGAAAAAGAATAAATTGCTACTGAGCAAATAGGAACAAAAATAGTAATAAAAGAATTAAAGAAAGAACGTATCCCTCTTGTTTTTATATAATTTTCTTTGGAAACTATTATTGATATTACCACTTCAGAAGCTGGATTTTGAAAAGCATCTCCTATACCTAAAAGAAAATTTATAATGTAGAGATGTTTAACTTCTAATATATCGAAACTAAAAAGCATTAACACTAAAAGCGAAAGAAATCCTGCCATAGTATCAGATAAAATAATTATACTTTTTTTATTCCAACTATCACTAATTCCTCCAGCTATAAAACTAAAGAAAATTTCTGGAACAAGATAACATGCCCCTAGTAATGAAGTTGTTAATACAGAATTACTCTCTTTATATGCCCACAATATAAAACCATAACTTGACAATTTACTTCCAAATTGAGAAACAAATTGTCCTAAACTAAATATATAAAAATTTTTTAACTCATTAATCTTATTTTCCATTTTAACTTTACTCCTTTTCAATATTATCTTTAATTGAAAATACAAAGTTAAAATTTAGATAGTTTTTTTACTCCACACAGCCTATCATATTTTAACTCTGTATGGAGTATATACAATGCATAATTTCATTTTTCGCCCCTGTTATTTTAATTTTTATATTTATAGATTAACACAATTATTTTTATTTTACAACACTCTTTTCATATTATACTATAAAACTTTCAAAAAATAAAAAAAGCTGAGTAGCATTAAAAAAATGCTTTACTCAGCTCTCTTTTTTTG
>OGCU01000107.1_pt1 | contig 68449 bp, 58 predicted proteins | sample 1570251 | NCBI WGS metagenome assembly OGCU01 (sample SAMEA2582182, study PRJEB24529) | metagenome | biome: Human gut stool | place: China | collected 2011
CCCCATAGTAAGTCCGGCTTTACGCACCCTTCCTGGCCTTTTGGCACCATAATTATAGCTGATAATCGGTTGACCACCCTGAGTGATTCCCTGCAGTGGAAGCATTGCAAACTGCATGATGCTTGATAGAATCGTCATGGCGCCGACTGCCAGGTCACCTCCGTATTTCAGCAGAGAAGAATTAAAGCAAAGAACAAGCACACTTTCAGTAGCCTGCATTGCAAATGGAGCAATTCCGAGTGCTGCGCAAGGTAAAAAGACAGAAGCTTTTATTTTTAAATTTTTCTTCTTGATACGAAGAATCGTGTTTTTGCCACATAAGAATTTCAGCGCCCAGACAGCACTTAACGCCTGTGAGAGAACGGTGGCGACAGCAGCGCCTTGTACACCCATGTTGAAACCGAAGATGAAAATAGGGTCCAAAATAATATTTGTGACAGCGCCGATAATGACTGTCATCATACTAATCGTAGAAAATCCCTGTGCGGAGATAAAGGCATTCATTCCTAAAGTAAGCTGTACAAAAATCGTACCGATAGCATAGATTGTCATATAACTTTTGGCGTAGGAAATTGTATTTTCACTGGCGCCAAATAAATAAAGCAGCGGTTCTTGAAAAACCAGCACAGTGACCGTTAGAATAATGGAGACAATGACCAGCGCCGAAAAACTGTTTCCCAAAATCTTTTCGGCAGTGTCATTGTCTTTTTTCCCCATGTAGATACTGGCTCTTGGCGCACCGCCCATTCCCATCAGATAAGCGAATGCGGAGATGATCATAATAATCGGGAAACAGACACCGACCCCTGTAAGTGCAGCGGAACCAACTTCCGGAATGTGTCCGATATACATACGGTCAACCATATTGTAAAGTGCGTTGACTACTTGGGAAGTAATAGCCGGAACTGCCAGAACAAGTAAAAGATGTCGGACTGGTTCGTTCCCTAAGTCTACCTCTCTAGACATTGTTTTTTTCATGTTGTGTTTCATTCCTTTCTTTAAAACGTGTCAAAATTTTCGTCATTGTAGCTTCAACCTGTTGAAGTTCTTCTTTGGAAATATCTTGTAAAACTTCATTGTTCATCTTTGTGACTTCCTCGTTCAGCTTTTGAATGACAGGAGCTGCCTGAGGAGAAAATGAAAGTCGTTGGATACGTTTATCAGCGTCATCTTTTGCACAAATAATGTATCCTTTCTCAACTAATACATCAATACTCCTGCTGATCAGCCCTTTGGATACGCCGAGAATCGTACATAACTGACTGCTTGTATTGATGGAGGGATTATTGGAAAGAAGAATCAGGATGGAAATTTCATTTGGAGAAAAATTCTCATTTGTAAATTTCAAATTCAATTCATTTGCATATACTCGGCGAATTTGATTAAAGTATCCGAGCATCTCTTCCACGGTTTGTCTCATATCCACCTCCGATTTCAAAATAGTTTACTTGTAAACAAAATATAGTATAGAACTGAATGCAAAACGTGTCAATGCGTTATTGAACAATTTTATTGATAATTTGTCTTGACTTATAGGATAAAATTAGATATTATAAACACAGGTTAGAAATAACTAACTCAAGGAGGAAATATGAGCAGAGAAATATTTGAAATCGTTCAGGGAATGGATTTGAAAAATATCGAGACGCAATTGGCATTACAATGTGCGCCGCTTATCACAGGATTAAAAATTTCTAATATGTTGATTGTTTCAAATGAAGATGAAAAATTAGTGCGGGCAATTTTAAAAAGAACAGGTATTTCTTGCTATCGTCTTTTACAGAATGAAAAGAAGATCACGCTTCTTTTGTTCCGCAGAAATCAATTGGAGAAATTTTTGGAGAGAGAGGATGTAAGCGAGGTACTCCGCGAAGAAGGGTATGTCGAAATCCAGCTTGGAAGAATCCTCAGTATTTTTCAGATGCGCTATCGGGCATATATGAATGGTTCAAAAATATTTCCGCATGAGATGGGGCTGCTTTTAGGGTATCCGGTGGAAGATGTGACTGGTTTTATGGTGCATGGAGGAAAGAATTCTCTGTATTCCGGATATTGGAAAGTTTATGCAGACGTCGCAAAAAAACTTGAGATTTTCAAGCAGTTTGAGATGGCAAAAGAGATGCTCATCCGGCTTGTTTCAAGCGGTGTCAGTATGGAAGAAATTATAGGATATTATAATGAAAATATACTGCAGACAGCGGTGGTATAGGAGGTATGAAAGATGAGCAGAATCAATGTTGTATATTGGTCACAGACAGGTAACACAGAAGAGATGGCTGAGGCAATCGGAAAAGGAATCACACAGGCAGGAGGAGAAGCAGTTGTATCTGAAGTTAGCGCAATTTCTCCGGATGCTTTGAAAGATGAGAAGGTGTTCGCTCTTGGCTGCCCGGCAATGGGAGCAGAAGTGCTTGAGGAAGCTGAGATGGAACCGTTTGTCGAAGCAGTAGAAAGCTTTGCGGCAGGCAAGAAAATCGCGTTGTTTGGTTCCTACGGCTGGGGAGACGGAGAATGGATGCGTGACTGGGTAGAGCGTATGCAGAATGCAGGAGCAGAGATTGTAAACGGAGAAGGTTTGATCTGTCAGGAAGCGCCGGATGATGAAGTGCTTGCCGCGTGTGAAGAACTTGGAAAGCAGCTTGTGCAATAGAGGGGGATTTCTATGAGTGTTGTGATTGTTGGCGGACATGACCGTATGGTCTGTCAGTATAAAAAAATATGTAAAGGGTATAAATGCAAAGCGAAAATATTTACGCAGATGTCGGCAAACTTAAGTGAGCAGATCGGAAGTCCGGATTTACTGATTCTGTTTACCAACACAGTGTCGCACAAGATGGTAAAATGCGCGATTACCGAGGCGGAAAAATGTAATGCAGAAATCGTGCGCTGCCATACAAGCAGCAAAAGTGCGTTGAATGAAATTCTTCAAAATGCATGCGTGGGATAATGAAAATCTAACATGAGAGAGTTGTTAGTTGAGTGAATGAAAATGCTCGGACGAGGTGAAACGGTCCGGGCATTTTGCTGTACTTAAGGTAGAAAAATTTACAACGTTATGGTAATATTGGGGTGACTGGTTTTAATGAAAAATAGAGGTGCAGATATGGAAGAAACAGGAATTGACGGAGAAGTTTTGAGAGAAATTTGTGATTTGGCAGAGAAATATCATATTCAAAAAGTGATTTTGTTTGGTTCACGAGCAAGAGGCGACTTTAAGAGAACAAGTGATATTGATTTGGCGGTAGAAGGTGGCGAAGTGGAAAGTTTTGCGAATTGAAAAGAGAAGTGGAAACAAGATGGATTTAGACTACACATATTTTTCCGGCGTAGAAGATGGTATCTCATCTGCATTTGAAAAGTTAGCAGAAGTTTTTGAATATCAGGTGTTTGAGCTGTGTGTCGGTGAAGAGTATCTGATTCCTTATATGATGAACGACGCAGTGGAGAATTATCTCATTTTGAAAAACGGTCAAATGATTGGAAATTATCTGAATGATGATACGCTTGAAGTGACAGCGAAGCTTGCGGTTGAAAAAGACAGGTATGTGTTGAGTGTAAGACAAGGTGAGGAGAATGCTTTCACGCTTTATTTTAGCGAGATTGAAGAGCGCATACAGTGCTTTCAGTATCATAGGATAGGACATTTCTGGGTGAAAGGACAGGAGCAGTGGCGGCAGCTTGTTTATATAATAGGAACAATTTATGAAAAATACGACTATCTAGGCGAAGCATATTGCAATGAGAGCGAAAAAGAGTTGCTGAGGTTAGTTGAATTTCCGCCATTTCGCATGTGGTCACCGATTCATGAGTCACTGGAGGAAAAATATCCGGCGACCTATGAAGGGGTTACTTGCATGGAAAGGCTGGCAAAAAAGGCAAAAGATACGAGGTATTTGTGGCTCGTTAAATTGTATCGGTATTTTCCGAATCGAATATTAGAAAAAATGTTGGCTATGAGACTTTTGAACCCGAAAAGGCAGAGGCTTTATGAGACAATCTGGCAGGAAGTTCAGTCTGCATCGGAAATGTATCCGGAACGAGATTATGGTGCGCGACTGAATGAGGAGATTCGAAGAAAACGAAAAGAAATTCATGCGAAAATGCTTGAAGATGGATTTGAGGGAATGTATCCGGAATACTATAAGAAACAGATGCAGATTACTGTCACGGAAGAACATCCATTTACCGTATCGATGTTGGAATTTGAAGATTTTGTATTTCGTGTGCAATTCATGGTATCAAAATGTGGAAAACATGTTAAAATAGGAAAAAACTGTGGATTTTTTCGCGGATTAGGAAGAATAGGACAGATTGAAAGGGAAGAAACATGAGAAAAAAGGAATTAGCCTTGGAAGTAATAGAACGTTTGAAAAAGGAATATCCGGATGCAGACTGCACACTTGACTATGATGAAGCGTGGAAGCTGCTTGTCGGTGTCAGGCTGGCAGCGCAGTGTACCGATGAGAGAGTTAATATCGTTGTGGGAAAATTATACGAGAAATACCCGGATGTGAACGCATTGGCGGCTGCAGATGTGGATAAGATTGAAGAAATTGTAAGACCGTGTGGATTAGGCAAGAGCAAAGCGCGGGATATCAGTGCGTGTATGAAGATTTTGCGCGATGAATATGATGGAGGAATTCCGAATACGTTTGAAGAGTTATTAAAATTGCCGGGCGTCGGAAGAAAAAGCGCGAACCTGATTATGGGTGACGTATTCGGGGAGCCGGCGATTGTGACAGACACACATTGTATTCGTCTTGTAAATCGCATCGGGCTTGTCAAAGATTTGAAAGAACCGAAAAAAGTAGAGATGGAATTGTGGAAAATTATTCCGCCGCAGGAGGGGAGCGATTTCTGCCACAGACTTGTCTATCACGGGCGTGATGTCTGTACCGCAAGGACGAAGCCGCACTGCGAGAGATGCTGTCTGGAAGATATTTGTAAAAAAGCAGGGGTAAAGTAGCAGGGTGTCTTGCAAAGAATGAGTGAAATATAGTATCATCAGAGAAAAGCGGTTTAGCAGCCGATAATTATGAAAATAAGGAGAAAATAATATGAGTCAGGAAGTTTTAGCAGTAGTAGCAGGAGAAGAGATTACACAGGCAGAGTTTGATGCGTTTTTACAGGGGGTGCCAAGAGAGCAGCAACCGTATCTTTCCAACCCACAGTTCAGAGAACAGTGCTTGGAACAATTGATTGCATTACATATGTTTGCGAAAAATGGCGAAGAGATGAAGTTAGAGGAAACGGAAGAGTTCAAAAAACTGGTGGAAAGTGCAAGAAGAGATATCCTTGCACAGATGGCTATGAGAGAGACTTTGAAAGATGTTGTGGTATCGGAAGAAGAAATCGAAGCTTACTATGAGGCGAACAAACAACACTTCACAAAAGGAGACACTGTCAGTGCCAAACATATTTTGACAGATTCCGAAGAAAAATGTAACTCTATTTTAGAATCTATCACAACTGGTGAAAAAGAATTTGAGACAGCGGCGAAAGAATTTTCAACATGTCCATCAGGAGCGAAAGGCGGAGACCTTGGAGAATTCGGACGAGGACAGATGGTAAAAGAATTCGAAGATGCGGCATTTGCAGCAGAAATTGGACATGTAGTGGGACCTGTAAAGACACAGTTTGGATACCACTTGATTAAAGTTGAAAAGAAAAATGAAGCTATAGTTGCGTCATTGGAAGAAGTGAAAGAGACAATCAGAAGAACTTTGCTTCAGCAGAAACAAAATGAGGCATATAATACAAAAGTAGAAGAGATGAAGAAAAAATATGTAAAATAGCAGATACTGCTGTTGAGGATTGGGATGTAGTAAATTTATATTTTATTACGTCCTAATTTATTGTAATTAAGCATTGCTTGTATTATAATAAATAATACTTAATTTGGGATAAGAGGTGATTATATGATTTTGTCATTGGATATGGGAAGCGAGGTTCCAATCTATGTGCAGCTGCGGAATCAGATTGTAACAGGGATTGGGAAGGGCGAACTGGCAGTAGGGGAGCGGCTTCCGACAGTCCGTCAGCTTGCACAGGATGCAGGAGTGAACGTGATGACAGTCAATAAGACTTATCAGTTGTTAAAGCTAGAAGGATTTATCGAAATTGACCGGAGAAAGGGTGCGATTGTTTGCCCGATAAGGGAGACTCAGGATTGTTTTCGGGAGAAATTGGAGTCTGAGTTAGAGCTACTTTCGGCAGAAGCAAGCATAAAAGGAATGAGTGAGGATGAGTTTCTAAAGGTTTGCATGAAAATGTTTCAGAGGATGCATCCGACGATGATGGAGGAGGTATGATTATGGAAGTGGCAATTCTCATGTTAGTTATTTTTCTGTTTACGGATATCATGGTTGTTGGAATCTGTATGCTTGCATACGCGGGAAAAGAAGAGTATAGTGGGGGAATGCTTTTTGGCGTGCACATTCCAAAAGAAAAAGTGGATGAGAAAACAGTGCGGGACATGGCAGAGACATATAAAAAGAAGTACAAAAAATTTCAGCGATGGAACATGATTCTAGGGATATTGGTGTGTGGGGTGACATTTGCTGGCATTGGGATTTTTATGATTGTCTGGACTGTTTGGCTCACGGAATATATTGTCGGTCTCTATTGGATTGTCTATGGGACACACCGAAGGATGTATAATCTGAAGGTGGAAAATGGATGGGTTATGGAATCGGCAAAACAGATTATTTATGTGGATACGGAAGTGTCTGCTAATGCAGACAAAATGCCGCTGTCAAAAAAGTGGTATCTTTTACTTTTTTGTCTGATCTGTTTGGTTATGCTGTTTCCTCAGATGCAGACATATCTGAGAGAAGAGAACACCCCTTATGTGTTGTTCGGGATTACGCTTGCCGTGAATTTGTTTTTCTTTGGATTTCACTGGTGGATCGAGCGTAGACCAACCGTTGTATATAGCAAAAACAGTCAGGTGAACATGGTACTAAATCAGTTGACAAAACGTATGTGGACCATCTGTCTGCTTGCATGCGCTGTAGTAAATACAGCAGCGTGGCTGTATATGTCTATCTGTATGATAAAAAATCAATGGCTGACATCGGCTGATTTCTGTATATATATTTTGTTGCAGATAATCGCCAGCGCAGTTTTGATGGGAGGTTTATGCTGGCTTTTGCAAAAGAAGAAAGAAGTGATGTCTGTCAATACAGAAATGATTGAAACGGATGATGATGTGTATTGGAAAAATGGATGGTACAGCAATCCCCACGACAAAAGGCTGTTTGTGCAGGATCGCATGTGTGGTATGAATTATTCTATGAATATGGCGAAGACATCGGCGAAAATATTTACGGCGGTAATAAGTGCCGGGCTCATAGGATGTGCTGTATGGATTGCAGCGATTTTAGTTGAATTTGCGACCACAGAGGTGACAGTCTGCATGGCAGGTGGTAAGATGGATATACGGGCAGCTTCCTATGACTGCCAGATTCAATCGGAGCAAATTCTTTCTGTGAAACTGCTTGATGAGATGCCGGAAGATAATTTTTACAGAAGCAATGGAGGAGATACAGAAAAATTTCTGATAGGGCATTTCAGAGGAAAAGAAACCGGAAAATGTATGATGTTTTTATATAAGGAAGAAACTCCGATTATAGAGATTCAATTAGAAGATATGATTGTATTTTTGAATAGTGAAAACAAAGAAGAGACAGAGGAGTGGTATGATTATGCGAGAGACAGTATTGTTGATTAATTTTCAAGATGAAAAGCAGCTGCGTGATTTGAAAATGATTTTATTTACGCTGAAAATTCGAATGAAGAAGGTAGAAAAGAAAGAGTATTTGCAGCAAATCGGTTTCCTTGCGGGAATGAAGAATATGGAAGCTGCGCCGGAGTGCTATGAGGGGGAAGAGTTAGAGAAAGAGATGATGGTATTCGCTGGAATATCGAATCAAAGGCTGGACCAGATTCTTTCTATGATGAGAAAAAATGGAGTGAAGCGAGTGGATTATAAGGCGATTCTGACAGAGACAAATAAAACGTGGACAGTTCCAAGGCTCTATGAAGAGATTTCAAAAGAGCATGCGCAGATGCACAGACAATCATAAGCAGTATAAAAGGCAGCCTATTCGGCTGCCTCTTCCGTCTCTGATGTGACATCTGTACTTACACGCGGTTCTGTCACAGTGACAACGGTGGAATCTAAATCTGTTATCAAATCTATATTTTCATCTTTGGCAATTACGAGGTCTTTTACTCGAATGGTATCTCCGATTTTTAAGTCTCCAACGTCAAGTTCGATTTTTTCAACTAAAGATGCAGGAAGAGCCTTGTAATTGATTTCATGCAGCATCTGCTGTGGGATTCCTGCGACAAGCTTACTCTCATTGAGAAGATGGATTTCAGCAGAAGAATGTACCTTTTCAGAGCTTACAAGTGCCTGAAAATCGATTTCTTCCACGAAACCTTTCAGTGGATTGTAATCTACTTCTTTAATGAGGGCGTCATAAGTTTTGCCTTCCAGTTGAAGCAGGACTCTTCCACCTTTCCCTTCGGATTTCAGGAGTCGTTCGACTTCGCTCTTTTCCATTTTCAAAGGAATGGATTTTTCCAATTCACGGCCGAAAATACATCCGGTCACAAATCCTTCTTTTCTAAGTGCTTTGGCTTTGAGTGACATGTTACGTGTTTCAGCTTTTAAAGTATTCATTTACCTTTTCCTCCAATTACTGAATCGTACTTAGCAAGCCTTCAACTTTGTAGTTCATATTGCAAAGAGGTTTTGTTAAGTGTATTTCCTTGTTACAGTTTCAGTATACACCTCTTGTCAAGAGGAAAAGAAAAAACATAGTGATAGTTGATGATAAAATTGCTGAAAGTATTTTGACATTTGGTTGAAAAATACGAAAAAATATTGTGCTAGAATTGACATGAGTAGTGGAAATAGACTATAATCATAAAATGTATCTATTCACATTAGTACATGTTATACCAAAATATGAAAAGGAGAAGTGTTATGAAGAAGAAACAGGTGCAAAGACTGGTTGCTTTTTCACTGGCAACAATGATGACATTGCAGGGATTGTCTGTAAATGCATCAGGGCAGGTTCAGGTTCGCACAGATTCGAACACACAGATGAGCTCGGATAAAGAAGTGGTGTATGTCAACACATACGACACATCAAAAAGAGTTCATGATTTTGATGCGAACTGGAAGTTTTATTTAGGAGATGCGGATGGAGCAGAAGCTGTTAATTTTGATGATTCTGCTTGGAGAACAGTATCAGTTCCTCATGACTACAGCATCGAGCAGGAGTATACACAGTCAGGAGAAGCAGAAAGCGGATATCTTCCGGGCGGTACAGGCTGGTATCGAAAGCATTTTACATTAACAGAGGATATGAAAGATAAGGAAATCCGACTTGACTTTGGCGGCGTTTATATGAATGCGACCGTATGGGTAAATGGAACTCAGTTAGGTACACATCCTTACGGATACACTCCATTTTCTTTTGATATCACAGACTATGTGAAAGCAGGAGAAGAGAATGTGATCACTGTGAAAGTGGATCATCAGACACCTTCAAGCCGTTGGTATTCGGGAAGTGGTATTTATCGCAGTGTGGATCTCACTGTGATGGATAAAGTTCATGTGGATTTGAACGGAACAAAGATTGCGACGCCGAATCTTGCAAAAGAAAAAGATGGCGATGTCAATATGGACATTGTGACAACGGTTGCAAATGAAGAAAAAGAGGCAAAAGAGATTACACTTGTTCACACTTTGCGTGAAAAAGGGAAAAAAGATGCAGTTGCGACAGTGACTACAGAGAGACAGTCTGTGGAAGCAGGAAAGACAGCTGACATTAAGGCGAATTTAAAAGTAAATCAGCCGAAATTATGGGGGCTTGGCGAAAAGAATGCACATCTCTATACAGTGACAACAGAAGTGAAAGTGAATGATAAAGTAGTTGACACTTATGACACAGATTACGGTTTCCGTTATACAGAACTTGATACGAAGACAGGATTTTCTCTCAATGGAGAAAAGGTAAAATTACAGGGTGTATGTATGCACCACGATCAGGGAGCGCTCGGTGCAGAAGCGCAGAAACGTGCAATTGAGCGTCAGGTAGAGATTCTGCAGGAGATGGGATGTAATTCTATCCGTGTGACACATAACCCAGCGGCAGAAGAGCTAATTGAAGTATGTAACGAAAAAGGTATCTTAGTTATTAATGAATTGTTTGATGGATGGCACAAGGCTAAGAATGGTAATGTGAATGATTATGCGAAGTGGTTTAATCAAACAATTGGAGATGAAAATAAAATCTTAGATGGCAAATCAGATATGACATGGGCTGAGTTTGATTTGAAATCGACATTAAATCAGGGGAAAAATGATCCGTCTATTATCATGTGGTCACTTGGTAATGAAATCAGCGAAGGTGCCAGCGAAGGTGGTTATTACGAGATTTCAAAGAATCTGATCAAATGGGCGCAAGAGATAGATACATCTAAACCATTGACAATCGGAAGCAACCGAGTGAAAGGCGCTATTGGGCAAGCAGATAATGAGCATATTAAGATTGCGAACGATTTGACAAAGATTGGCGGTATGTCAGGAACAAACTATTCTGGCGGATCAAATTATGATGCGTTACACAGTACATATCCGGAATGGTTCTTATATGGTTCTGAGACAGCATCTGCTGTAAATAGTCGTGGAGTATATACTACAAAAGCGAATGCAGCATTGGATCAGGATAAACAGCTTACCTCGTATGACAAATCAAAGGTAAATTGGGGAGCTTTGGCAAGTGAAGCTTGGTATGATGTAATCACAAGAGACTTTGTTGCCGGCGAGTATGTGTGGACTGGATTTGACTATATTGGAGAACCGACACCGGCAAATAAAATCAATGCAGGAGCTGCAACTTCATGGCCATCTCCGAAAAACTCTTATTTCGGAATCGTGGATACAGCAGGATTGCCAAAAGACAGCTATTACTTCTATCAAAGTCAGTGGAATGATGAAGTAAATACATTGCATGTTCTTCCGACTTGGAATGAAGACAGCCTTATGAAAGATGAAAATGGCAATGTTGAAGTTGTTGTCTATTCAGATGCGGCAAAAGTGAAGTTATTTTTGAATGATAAGGAAATTGCTGAGCAGACATTTGAAGAACATACAACAGGAGCGGGCTATAAGTATCAAACGGTCAAGGGTAAAACTGGACATGAAAGCATGTATATGACATTTAGTGTTCCATATGAGAAAGGAACATTAAAAGCAGTTGCCTACGATAAAGATGGAAATGAGATTAAAAATACACAGGGACGTTCTTCAGTGACGACAACTGATAAAGCGACTAAATTAGATGCAACAGTAGACCGCAACAGTATTAAGGCAGATGGAAAAGATCTTTCTTATATCACGGTGGATGTAACAGACGCAAATGGAAATATTGTACCAGATGCAGACAACAACGTGAGATTTACTGTGGAAGGCGCAGGTACTTTAGTTGGTGTGGACAACGGAAAACAGGCAGACCATCAGTCATATCAGGATGACAACCGTGATGCGTACAATGGTTCTCTTGTTGCAATCGTGCAATCAACAAAAGATGCAGGAAAGATTACGGTAAAAGCAGAAGCTGACGGATTGACGTTGGATACTGTTGAGATTACGACAACAGAGGTGGAAGACGGAACTGTAGATAAAACTCAGGTGGACAGCTTCTACATGTCAAAACACTATTATGTAAAAGCAGGCAGTAAAGTACAATTGCCGGAGACAATCAAAACTCGTTTTAAAGACGGAACAGAGAAAGACTTACCGGTAAAATGGGATGAAATTAAGGAGACAACAGGAAGCTTTGTTGTGAATGGTCTCGTAGATGGAAAATATAAAGTTTCTGTTACAGTAAATGTCATTGACCAATTAGGTGGTTTAATGAATTATTCTGCAACAACACCGAAGGGAACGGAACTGAATCTTCCGACAACACGACCTGCAATTGCACAGGATGGAACAGTCTTAAATGTATCATTCCCTGTAACTTGGGGAAAAGTAGACAAGACCAAATATGACGAGCCTGGAATTGTTACAGTTAATGGTACGTCGAATGTTTTGGGAACTGCAATGGAAGTTACAGCATCAATTCGTGTACAAGAAGAGACGTATGAGATTGTTGGGTCAGTAGATAATCCTTCTCAGCTGACACAGGATATTGAAGAAGATAAGCAGTCCGATACGCTGGATGCAGTTTGGGATGGAAAAACTGCAATTGCAGACAACACAAGCGGCGGACCAAATCCAACAGCGTGGAGTAATTATAAAAATTCTCAAGCCGGAGATAACACTGCGGAAATTACATTCCAATATGCTACACAACAAGTAATTGGAGAAGTGACAGTTCATTTCTTTAAAGACAGTGCATCTGCACGTTATCCAAAGGCAGGAACAACAAAGCTTTATGTGAAAGCAAATGACGGTGATGACTGGCAGGAAGTTGTAGCAGAAGAAACAATTGGAGAAGAGAATGGTCGTGTGAAAGCATATACATATAAGTTCAATCCGGTTGGAGCTACATTGTTCAAGGTTGCAGTTACAAACAGTGATGAGGTATTGACGACTGGTCACAAGCCATGTACCGGTATCACGGAGATTGAAATCAAAAAAGCAGTTGGTTCTTATAAGACAAACACAACAGCAAAACTTGCTTCTCTTGAAGTGAATGGAAAAGCATTGACAGCAGAAGAGCTTGCAGAAAATGCATATTACACATTAGACAAAACAGCTACCGTGACAGCAGCTGGAGCAGATAATGCGGCAGTAACGGTATTACCGGTACATAACAAACAGATTCGTATTTTGATAGAGTCTGAAGACCATAGAACAAAAAATACATTTGTTATCTATTTGGAGCAGGAGAAACCAATGTCTCCGGACGACGACAGCAAAGACTATCCGGTAGATAAGCTGACGGCGATTTCAGGAAGCCAATACTTACCGGGAACTACAAATGAGGGTCCAGATGATTTTGTATTAGACGGAAAAGCAAATACATACTGGCATACAAACTGGAGCACGACAGAAGGACAGGATATTAACAAGCGTTGGATTGGTGTAAGCTTAGATGAACCAACAGAAGTGAGTGCAATCCGTTATTTACCAAGAAATGGAAATAATGGACATGTTACAGAATACAAAGTACAGTACCGTGCGACAGATGACGGTAAATGGGAAGATTTGGCAAGCGGCACATGGGATAACCCAACAACTGGCTGGAAGTTAGTAACATTCCCAGCAGTAGAGGCAAAACAGGTTCGTTTGATTGGTGTTCATACAATTGCAGAAGCTGGACGAGATTTGCATATGACAACAGCGGAGTTCCGTGTTGTTTCTGAAAAAGAAGTGACACCTCCGGATCCGGAAGAGCCGGAAGTGAAACCGGGAGAAGACTATCCGGTAGGAATGATTACAGGAACAGCAGGAAGTACACAGCCTGGAAACGGTGTGGAAAAAGCATTTGACGGAAAAACAAATACATGGTGGCATTCATCATGGAACCCGGCGTCTACATCAGACCAGCTGTGGTTCACAATGGAATTGAAAGAAGCAGCTACATTAGATCAGCTTCGTTATTACCCAAGATATGAGGGAACGAACTTAACACAGGGCGATCAAAATGGATTTATCAGCAAATACAAAGTGGAAGTCAGCATGGACAACGAAGAGTGGACAAAAGTTGCTGAAGGCAGCTGGGAGCCAAAAGATGGATGGCTGACAGCAGACTTTACAGAGCCAACAGAAGCAAAATATGTGCGTATCACAGGTGTTGAGACAATGTCTAACGGTGAAGTGAAGACGTCCGATATGGCAATTGCAGAGCTTCGTGTTCGTGTAGCAAAAGGTGAGGAGCCTGAAAAAGTAGATAAGACAGCTTTACAGGAAGCTATCGAAGCGGCAGGTGAAATGAAGGAAGCAGAGTTTACACCAAACAGCTGGAAAGCATTTAAAGAAGCATTGGACGTTGCAAAAGTAGTTGAAAAGGATGAAAAAGCGACACAGACAGATGTAAATGAAGCACTTGCAGCGTTAGAAGCAGCAAAAGAAGCGCTTGTGAAGAAAGCAGATAAGACAGAATTGAACAAAGCGATTGAAGCTGCGAAAGCTTTGAAAGAAGCCGACTATACATCGGGCAGCTGGAATGTATTAAAAGAGGCATTGGAAGTTGCCAAGACAGTACAAAATGATGAAAATGTATCACAGGCTTCTGTGAAAGCGGCAACAGATGGATTGAATGAAGCTATGGAAGCGCTTGTGAAGAAAGCAAATAAGACAGAGCTTGATAAAACGATTAAAGCGGCAGAAGCTTTGAATAAGGATGACTATACAGCAGACAGCTGGAAAGTATTTGCGCAGGAGTTGGCAGATGCTTACACTGTAAGCAGAAACGCAGATGCAACACAGGCAGAAGTAGATGAGGCATGTAAAGCGCTGAAAGCTGCTCGGGAAGCTTTGGTCGAAAAAGAAGAGCCGTCTGTTCCGGAAAATGTCGATAAAGCTGCAGCACAGAAATACTATGATGACTGTCTCGCGTATTATGAAAAAGACGATTACACAGCAGACAGCTGGAAGGTTTATGCTGAGGCTATGGATGACTTAAAAGCGGCGCTTGCTGATGAAGATATTTCAAAAGAAGATCTTCAGGCAGCAGTTGATGCGGTAGCTAAGGCGGTTGAAGGATTGGAAAAAGCTGGAACAGCAGCACCTGATCCAAAACCGGAAGAAAAACCAGGGCAAAAGCCACAGCAGAAACCTGCAAAAACAGGTGATAATATGTCGACAGGTGCAATTGTGGGGATTGTTGTCGTAGCAGTTCTTGCAATCGGAGTGATTGTTGGTGTGATTATTAGCAAAAAAAGAAAAAAATAAAACAATGGAACATTGATTTGAATGTTTGAAATTTGTGAAAAAGAGAGCGGTGGATACGTTAAGTATTTGCGGCTCTCTTTTTTATGTTTTGGTTGGTCGATATGTGATGGTTATAGTTTACTATAAAAAGAAGAGAGGGAACGGTTTGTTTGGTTAAAAGATACAAGAAAGCGGTTTTTGAAATTGACACTGACGGTTAAAAGGTACTATAATTAAAAAAGATATCAATTCGTATCTATATGTTATGCCGAAGGGCAGGAAAGGAAGAAGAAAATGAAGAAAAGGAAAATATCACGTATTGGAGCAGTTGCTATGGCGACAATGCTCACAGTTCAGGGTATGGGACTCCCTACTGCTGTATTTGCAGCGGACCAATCAGCTGTTATGCGTTCGGATTCGAACACACAGATGAGTTCTGAAAAAGAAACTGTTTATGTGAACCAGTATGGAAGCAAGACAGAACGTTCTCAGAATTTTGATGACAACTGGAGATTTTATTTTGGTGATGCATCAGGTGCGGAACAGCCGACGTTTGATGACTCACAGTGGAGACAATTGTCATTGCCTCACGATTACAGTATCGAGCAGGAATACACACAGTCAGGAGAAGCTGAGAGTGCTTATCTTTTAGGCGGAACAGGATGGTATCGCAAGAACTTTACGCTCGATAAAGCAATGGAAGGAAAAGAGGTAAGACTTGATTTTGATGGCGTTTATATGAATGCAACCGTTTATGTAAATGGTCATGAGGTAGGTACGCATCCATATGGATATACACCATTTTCGTTTGATATCACAGATTATGTGAAGGTTGGAGAGGTCAACACAATCGCAGTAAAAGTAGATCACAAGACACCATCCAGCCGTTGGTATTCAGGAAGTGGTATCTACAGAAGTGTATATTTGACAACAACAGATAAAGTACATGTGGATTTGAATGGAGTGAAGGTTGAGACTCCGGATTTAGCTAAAGGCAACCAAAATACAAATATTAAGACAACAGTTTTGAATGAGTCTGATGCAGAAAAGGCAGTTACAGTGACTCATACAATGTTTGAAAAAGGAAAAGATACAAAAGTAGGAGAGGTTACTACAGAAAGTAAGACAGTGGCAGCTGGGCAGAGCGTTGACGTGGAAGCTACAATGAACGTGAAAGACGCGAAAATGTGGAGCCCGGAAAGCCCGAATCTCTATACAGTCCGCACAGAAGTGAAGGTTGGAGAGGATGTAGTAGACACATATGAGACAGAATATGGATTTAGATATTTCTCATTTGATACAGAAAAAGGATTTTCATTAAACGGCAAAAATGTGAAACTGAAAGGTGTATGTATGCACCATGATCAGGGAGCATTAGGAGCTGAAGCGAACAGACGCGCTATTGAACGTCAGGTGGAAATTCTGAAGGAAATGGGATGTAACTCTATCCGTGTGACACACAACCCGGCAGCATCTGCGTTGATTGATGTCTGCAATGAAAAAGGAATGATTGTAATCGATGAGTTCTTTGACGGTTGGATGTTCCACAAAAATACAAACTCTAACGATTATGCAACTTGGTTTAATAAGACGATCGAAGAAGGAAATCAGATTCTCGGTGCAGAAGAAAATATGACATGGGCAGAGTTTGATTTGAAAGCAACTGTCGGAAGAGGACAGAACGACCCGGCTATCATTATGTGGTCTCTCGGAAATGAGATTCAGGAGGGAGCCGGTGGAAGCGGATATGATGAAAAAGCAGCAGAATTGATTCAATGGACAAAAGAAGTCGATGACACAAGAATTCTTACAATTGGAAGTAATGCTGTTAAAGGTGCAGTTGGGAATGCGAATAATGAGCATATTCAGATTGCCAACCAGTTGACAGAAGTAGGTGGAGCATCTGGAACAAACTATTCAAAAGGGGATAGTTACGATAGTTTGCATAGAACCTATCCAAAATGGAATTTATATGGTTCTGAGACTGCATCAGCAGTAAATAGCCGTGGCGTTTATACAACAAAACAAAGCAATAAGCTTGACTCAGAAAAACAATTGACTTCCTATGATAAGTCAGCGGTTGGTTGGGGAGCTGTTGCAAGTTCTGCGTGGTATGATGTTATCACAAGAGACTTTGTGGCAGGTGAGTATGTATGGACCGGATTTGACTATCTCGGAGAGCCAACGCCTGCGAATGGTACAGGACCTGGAGCAGCAACTTCTTGGCCGTCACCGAAAAACTCTTACTTCGGTATTGTGGATACGGCAGGACTTCCAAAAGACAGCTATTACTTCTATCAAAGCCAGTGGAACGAGGATGTGAACACATTACACGTCCTTCCAACTTGGAATGAAGACAGTTTGATGAAAGACAGCAGTGGAAAAGTGGAGGTTGTTGTATATTCTGATGCAGCGAAGGTAGAATTAAAATTAAATGACAAAGTAGTCGGTACACAGGAGTTTGAGAAGAAGACAACGGATGCAGGATATACATATCAGACTGTAAAAGGAAAGAGTGGACACACAAGTATGTATATGACATTCGATGTTCCGTATGAGGAGGGAACATTGGAAGCCGTTGCTTATAATGAAAAAGGCGAAGTGATTGAAAAGACAGAAGGTCGCTCTGTTGTAAAAACAACAGGAGAAGCTAAGAAATTAAAAGCGACAGCTGACAGAAAAGAAATCACAGCAGATGGAAAAGATCTTGTATATGTGACAGTAGATGTGACAGATAAAGACGGAAATATTGTTCCAAATGCAAAGAACAATGTGAAATTCGATGTCAAAGGCGGTACGCTGGTAGGTGTTGATAATGGTAAACAGGCAGACCACCAGTCATATCAGGATGACAATCGCAATGCATACAATGGTTCATTGGTTGCAATTGTTCAAGCAACTGACAAGGCAGGAGAAATCAGTGTGACTGCAAGTTCAAAAGATTTGGAATCTGCAACTGTGAAAGTGACAGCAAAAGCTTCTGAGGAAGCAGAAGAAACACATATTGAAAGCTTTGAGTATTCAAGAGTATTCTATGTGAAGACTGGAGAAAAACCGGTACTTCCGGCTAAAATCAAAGCAAATTACTCCGATGGAACATCAAAAGAGGTTGATGTGAAATGGGGAGAGATTACAGAAGATCAGACAAACAAAGCGGGAAGCTTTGTTGCAGGTGGAACTGCAGAGGGATGCAACGTCTCTGTCGTAGTCAATATGATTGATGAAGTGGCAGCGCTGTTAAACTATTCGACAACAACTTCTCAGAATACAAAACCAACGCTTCCAACTTCGAGACAGGCTGTTATGCCGGATGGAACAATTCTTTCCGCAGCATTCCCTGTGACATGGGAGACAAAAGATGCGTCTGCATATGCAAAACCGGGAGAGATTGTGACGGTAAACGGAACTGCAGATGTATTCGGAAGTAAATTAGATGTAACAGCAACTGTTCGTGTGGCAGAAGAGAAAATTGAGATTGGTGACAGCGTTTCCGGAGCAGCAAAATTGACACAGGATATTGCACAAGAAGATCAATCTGATACATTAGATGCAATCAAGAATGGAAGCACAACAATCGGTAATAACAGTGATGGTGGACCGAATGAAGACTGCTGGAGTAACTGGGCAAACAGTACTAAAAAAGGCGACAAAGATGCGGAAATCACATTTGAGTATGATACACAGCAGAGAATCGGTCAGATTGTAATCCACTTCTCAAGAGACAATGGAGCGATGCAGTTCCCGGCAGCCGGAACAACAGAGATCTATGTTTCAGAGACAGGAAAAGATGATTGGACTAAAGTAGAAGCGAAAGAGACAATTGGAACAGAAAACAATCGTGTGAAAGCATACACATATGAGATTGCACCTACGACAGCGACATTTGTGAAATTCAAGGTGGTAAGTCCTGCAGACAAACAGTGTGTTGGTATTACAGAGATTGAGTTGAAGAAAGCAGTCGGTACATTTACAACAAATACAACTGCAAAACTTGCAGAAGTAAAAATTGCCGGAAAGGCAATTCCGGAAGCAGCGCTTTCATTGAGCAGCTATTCTACACCGGAGACGGATGCAAGTAAAGTGGAAGCAAAAACAGCAGACAATGCAGCGTTGACTGTATTGCCGGTAAAAGACAACGTGATTCGCATGATTATGGAATCAGAGGATCACAATGTAAGAAATAGATTCGAAGTTAGACTTGACGAGGAAGAATCAATCCTTCCGGGAGATGACAGCCGTGATTATCCGATAGCGCAGATGTCAGTAACGGCTGCAAGTGAATTAAATCCGGCATCAGGAAATGAAGGTCCTGCAAAATTTGTATTAGATAATAATACGGCTACATATTGGCATACAAATTGGAATACAAATGAAGCGACAAATGTTGTAAAACGTGCGATTACATTAGAAATGCAACCAAAAGAGGGAGAAGATTATCCGACCTTAGATGGACTTCGCTACTTAAGAAGACAGGGTAACTCTAAGAATGGTGCAGTCACAGAGTACAAAGTAGAGTACAGTATGGATGGTTCTGCTTGGAAGACGGTTTCTACAGGTACATGGGATAAAGATAACGCAGATTGGCAGATTGCATTATTTGATGAACCGGTACAGGCAAAATATGTACGCTTGACAGGTGTTCATACATATGCAGACAGTGGAGTGGATGCTCATATGTCAGCAGCCGAACTTCGTGTCAGAACAGCAGACGTAGCAGTAGATCCGGAACCAGAACCGGGAGACACAGAGATTTATGATCCAGGCAAGACAACTGCAACGGCAGGAAGTGTACAGGCAAACTTTGGACCTGAAAAAGCATTGGATGATAACATGGGAACATGGTGGCATTCATCATGGAATCCGGTAGGAGGAACACTTGCAGAAAAAGATCGCTGGTTCCAGCTGGAATTAGATGAGCCACAGACAATAACAAAATTCATCTACACTCCGAAGAATGGAAATAGCACATCCGGTGGAGAAAAGAATGGAACAGTAACAAAATACCGTGTAGAGTGCAGTGATGACGGAGAAACATGGAAATCTGTTTCTGAAGGTGAATGGCCGGTAGAAGACGGAGCAAAAGAGGCAGTATTAAAAACTCCTACAACAACGAAATTTATCCGTTTAGTAGGTGTAGAAACATATGGCGTTGGAAATCAGATGAACAAATTTATGAGTGCAGCTGAAGTTCGAGTGGAAGTTCAGACGACTGAGACACCGGATCCGACACCGAAGGAATTCTCTGTAACATTTAATATTGACGGAACAACTCAGGTTGTAAAAGTAGAGGAAGGAAAAGCAATTGGCGATAAACTTCCGGCAGACCCAACAAAAGAAGGTTATACATTTACAGGATGGAACACAAAAGCAGATGGAACAGGTGATGCAGTGACAAAAGATACTGTAGTGAGTGAAGATATGACAGTATATGCAGTGTTCAAAGAAAATGCAGCACAGTTCACAGTTACATTCAATGTAGATGGAACAACACAAGAAGTTGTAGTGGAAGAAGGAAGTGCAATTGGCGATAAACTTCCGGCTAATCCGACAAAAGACGGATATACATTCGTGGGTTGGAATACAAAAGCAGACGGCACTGGCGATGCAGTGACAAATGAAACAGTGGTAACTGCAGATATGACAGTATATGCAGTGTTTGAGAAAAACGAAGAGCCACCAAAACCAGAAACTGCAGATAAATCAGATTTAGTTGCATTGATTGCATACGCAAACAGCCAAAAAGAACAAGAAGAATATCAGTGGGTTGTAGATGCTGTAAAAGAAGCATTTGAGAAAGCGCTCGCAGATGCTGAGGCAGTAAATGCAGATACAGCTGCCACACAGGAACAGGTAGATGCAGCTTACGAATTACTTCTTGGCAAAGTACATCTTCTTGGATTTATCGGAAATCCGACAGACCTTAAGGTAACATTGGATCTTGCGAAGAACACATCTACAGAAGGAAAAACAGAGGAATCTGTAGCAGTATTGAATACAGCGATTGCAAAAGCAGAAAAACTGCTTGCATCAGGAAATGTACTTCAGGAAGAATTGGACGCAATGGTTGCAGAACTGAAGGCGGCAATTGAAGGTTTGAAGGATGAAGTTGTAGTGGAAGTTGATAAAGCGAAGCTTCTCGAAATGATTAAAAAGGCAGAAGGCTATGACCTTACAAAGTATACACCTGTCACAGTAGAAGGATTGAAAGCAGCCCTCGCAGGAGCGAAGACAGTATATGACAATCCGAAAGCGACTCAGAAGGAAGTTGACAGTGCGTATACAAGCTTGCAGCAGGCAATCTTTGCTTTGAGACTGATTCCGAATAAGGATGCTTTGGAAGACTTGCTGAAAGAGACAGAAAAACTTGATTTCTCATTGTATACAGCAGAAAGTGCAGAGGCAGTGCAAAAAGCATACGACAAAGCATTGGCAGTATTTAACGATGAGAATGCAGATCAGGCGGCAGTAGATAAAGCGGCAAAAGATTTGAAGGTTGCAAAGGATAACCTGAAAGCGAAAGACGAGCCGGACAAAAAGCCTTCAGAGGATAAAAAATCAGATCAGAAGGCTGCAAAAACAGGAGATAACATGTCGACAGGTGCAGTTGTAGGAATCGTTGTTGTAGCAGTTCTTGCAATCGGTGCAATTGTTGGTGTGATTATCAGCAAAAAAAGAAAAAAATAAAAAATAAATCGGTATATTGAGAAAATCGATATGAAAAAATAAGACTTGACGCCCATTCGCTGGTATGGTAAACTGTACTAGCGAATGGAAGTAGGTCTTTTTTTTATGCCTAAAATTGGGCAGTCTCGCAAACTGCCATGTAACACGTAAAAGAAATAAATAAAGCGAGGTGGAAGTTGTGCGCACAAGAATCACATTGGAATGTACAGAATGTAAACAGCGTAACTACAATATGACAAAGGATAAGAAAACTCATCCGGAACGTATGGAAACAAAAAAATATTGTAAGTTCTGCAAATCACACACAATGCACAAAGAAACAAAATAGTTTGTGGAAAGGAAGTGAACGGAATGGCTGAAAAAAAAGAGAAAGCCAAAAAGACAAGCTGGTTCAAAGGTCTTAAAGCAGAATTTAAAAAGATCATTTGGCCGGATAAAAAAACACTTGCTAAGCAGACTGTGGCAGTTACGGCGTGCTCGATAGTATTAGGAGCAATTATTGCGGTTGTTGATGTCATTGTAAAATATGGTGTCGACTTCTTAGTGAAGTAATGGCTGCCAGCAATTATGAAAGGTGATTTTATGTCAGAAGCAAAATGGTATGTAGTTCATACTTATTCTGGGTATGAAAAAAAAGTAAAAACTGACCTTGAACAAAAGATAGAAACTCTTGGAATGGGAGATATCGTAACAAAGATTCTTGTTCCTGAAGAAGAGACTATTGAAGAAGTAAGAGGAAAGAAGAAGACTGTTGCAAGAAAAATATTTCCAGGATATGTAATGCTAGAAATGGTAGCTACAAGAGAGGAAAGTAATGAAGGAATTAACTTTAGAGTTGATTCTGATGCTTGGTATGTTGTCAGAAATACAAATGGTGTAACAGGATTTGTAGGTGTTGGTTCTGACCCTATTCCTATGGAAGATGAAGAAGTCAAAAATATTTTTGAAGTTATAGGACTTGATTTAACAGAGGAAGAAAAAGAATTAAAAGAAGTAATAAAAATAAACTTTGCCGTGGGTGATTATGTAAAAGTTCTTAAAGGTGGTTTTGCTGATCAAGAGGGTAAAGTAGCAGAAATAGATATGGAGCATAAAAAAGCTAAAGTCATGATCGAAATGTTTGGAAGAATGACTCCAGTAGAAGTAGATTTTGACAGTGTTCAAAAGGCTAATTAGAGCCTTATTAGTGGGAGATGACACCGTCATTACCACACATTTTTCGGAGGTGTAATTTTAAAAAATGGCAAAAGAAGTAATTAAATTAATAAAACTACAATTACCAGCAGGTAAAGCTAACCCAGCTCCACCAGTTGGACCAGCATTAGGAGCTCACGGAGTAAATATTATGGAATTCTGTAAAGCTTTCAATGCAAAAACTCAAGACAAATCAGGATGGATAATTCCAGTAGAAATCTCTGTTTATAATGACAGAAGTTTCACATTTATATTAAAAACTCCACCTGCATCAGACTTATTAAAAAAAGCAGCAGGAATCCAAACAGCAGCTAAAAACTCTAAAAAAGAAGTTGCTGGACAAATTACAACAGCTAAATTAAAAGAGATTGCTGAAACTAAAATGCCTGATTTAAACGCAGGATCAGTAGAAGCAGCTATGAGAATAATAGCTGGATCAGCAAGATCAATGGGAATCAAAATAGTAGACTAATTAATTTGTTTGGGAGATGGCTAATCGAGCCACTCTATATTAAGTGGTAGGAGGCATCCGCATCACCACAAAGGGAGGAAATTAAAACATGGCAAAACATAGAGGAAAAAAATACTTAGAAATAGCTAAGTTAGTAGAAACTGGAAAGCTTTATGAAGTTAAAGAAGCTTTAGAACTAGTATTAAAAACTAGAACAGCTAAATTTACAGAAACTGTAGAAGTAGCATTAAGACTTGGAGTAGATCCTAGACATGCAGATCAACAAGTAAGAGGTACAGTTGTATTACCTCATGGAACAGGAAAAACTGTAAAAGTTTTAGCAATAACTTCAGGAGCTAACATAGAGAAGGCTTTAGCAGCTGGTGCAGATTATGCAGGAGCTGAAGAATATATAAATCAAATTCAACAAGGATGGTTAGATTTCGACTTAGTAATCGCTACTCCTGACATGATGCCTAAATTAGGAAGATTAGGAAAAATCCTAGGAACTAAAGGATTAATGCCTAACCCTAAATCAGGAACTGTTACTCCAAACATTGCAGAAGCAGTAACTGAGTTCAAAAAAGGTAAATTAGCATTCAGAGTTGACAAATTAGGATCAATTCATGTACCAATTGGTAAAGCAGATTTTGCACCTGAAAAAATTGAAGAAAACTTCAAGGCTTTCATGGATCAAATTACAAGATTAAAACCAGCATCTTCTAAAGGACAATACTTAAGAACTGTTGCTGTATCACTAACTATGGGACCTGGAATCAAAATGGACCCTGCATTAGTAGCTAAATACGTTGGATAAATAATTTAATATAGATCCAAACCAAAGACCGTAGGTGGTTGTGAACCTTAAATTATCCTACCGAGGTTGGAATAAGGTTTCGCTAGCCTCATAGTTTGATTACAACCTCCGTTCCTAACCTTTGGCACGGAGGTAATTTTTAGAAGAAAGAGGAGGTGAATCAAAGAATGGCAACTCAAGCAAAAATCGAACAAGTAGCTGAACTAGCAGAAAAAATAAGAAAAGCTCAATCAGTAGTATTAGTTGACTATCAAGGAATCACAGTTAACGAGGAAACTGAATTAAGAAAAAAAGTAAGAGAAGCAGGTGCTGAATATCTAGTTGCAAAAAACAGATTATTCAAAATAGCATTAAAAGAAGCTGGAGTAGAAGATTCTTTTGATGATTTATTAGAAGGGACTACAGCATTCGCTTTTGGATATGCAGATCCAGTAGCTCCTGCAAAATTAGTTTTTGATTTAGCAAAAGATAAGGCTAAAGCAAAAAAAGATGTATTCAAAATTAAAGGTGGATTATTAACAGGAAAAAGAGTTGAAGCAACTGAGGTAGAAGCTCTAGCTAAATTACCTTCAAGAGATCAATTACTTTCTATGTTACTTAACTCAATGCTTGGACCAATCAGAAAACTTGCTTACGCAACTGTGGCAATCGCTGATAAAAAAGAAGCTGAAACTACAGCTGAATAATTTTGGTCAAATTTAAAATCAAAAATAAAAAATTAAGATAAATATTTTCGAAAAATTAAGGAGGAAACAATAAATGGCATTCAATAGAGAACAATTTATAGCTGATTTAGAAGCTATGACAGTTTTAGAATTAAAAGAATTAGTAACTGCTTTAGAAGAGCACTTTGGTGTAACAGCAGCAGCTCCAGTGGCAGTAGCAGTAGCAGGAGGAGAAGCAGCAGCAGCTGAAGAGAAAACTGAATTTGACGTTATCTTAACTTCTGCAGGAGCTAACAAAATAGCTGTAATCAAAGAAGTAAGAGGAATCACTGGATTAGGATTAAAAGAAGCTAAAGAATTAGTAGACAACGGTGGAAAATTAAAAGAGGGAGTTGCTAAAGAAGAAGCTGAAGCTATAAAAGAGAAGTTAACAGCTGCTGGAGCAACTGTAGAAGTTAAATAGTTTTAACTCAAACTGTTGACTGAGCAATAAATCTTAACTTAGTTAAAAAAAATAGGCACTCTTGAACAGAGTGCCTTTTTACTAATTATTAAGAGTATACTAATTTTTATTTTTGGAAAGTGATAATTAATCATTTGGAAATAGATTAGCCTGTTATTTGCAAATGATTAGGTATTAAATTTTAAGATTGATAAGGGGTGTGAATTAATGGGGAAACTCGTTGAAAGATTGAATTTTGGAAGGATAAAAGAGAGAGGAACTATGCCTCATTTTCTTGAGTTCCAATTGGATTCCTATGAAGATTTTCTACAAGCTAAAGAAGCTCCAAATAATAGAAAAGACAAGGGGTTAGAATCAGCTTTTAGAGAAATTTTCCCTGTTGAATCTTCTAATGGAGATATCAAGTTAGAATATGTAGCTTATGAGTTACATGAAGCTGAACCACCATTAAATGATGAACTTGAGTGTAAAAAAAGAGGTAAGACTTACTCAGCTTCCTTAAAAGTTAGATTAAGACTTATAAATAAGAAAAGTGGAAATGAGATACAAGAGTCATTGGTATATTTTGGAGAGATACCTTTAATGACTGAAAGAGGAACTTTCGTAATAAATGGTGCTGAAAGAGTTGTTGTATCACAATTACATAGATCACCAGGTGTATCATTTAATAAAGAGATAAATATTCAAACTGGTAAAGACCTATTTTCAGGAAAAATTATTCCTTATAAAGGAACTTGGCTTGAATTTGAAACTGACAAGAATGATTTCCTAAGTGTTAAGATTGACAGAAAGAAAAAAGTATTAGCAACTGTATTCTTAAAGGCTATTGATTTTTTTGAGAACAATACAGAAATTAAAGATTACTTTTTAGAAACAAAGGAATTAGAATTAACTCCTATATTCCAAAAATATAAAAATAGAGAAGAGTTAGTAAGTGTTCTTAGAACAAAATTTGAAGGAAGTTTCATCAAAGAAGATATCTATGATGAAGAAACTGGAGAGATAATAGCTGAAGTAGATGCAGTTATTGACGAAGCTTTAATTGAAACTATAATAGATGCTAAAGTAGATAAAGTTGTTTATTGGGAAGTTAAACCAGAAGATAAATTATTAGCAAATACAGTATTAAATGATACTACATTAACAAAAGAAGATGCAGTAACTGAAGTATTTAAAAAGTTAAGACCAGGAGATTTAGTTACTATAGAATCAGCTAAATCACTTATTAGACAAATGTTTTTCAACCCTCAAAGATATGACCTTGAGCCAGTTGGAAGATATAAGATGAATAAAAGACTTAAGTTAAATGTACCTGATGATGAGATACTTTTAACTAAAGAAGATATCATAGCTACAATGAAGTATGTAATTAACTTAAATAATGGAAATGGACATACTGATGATATAGATAATCTATCAAATAGAAGGGTAAGAGGAGTAGGAGAGTTACTTTTAATGCAAATTAAAGCTGGACTTTCTAAGATGGGAAAAATGGTAAGAGAGAAAATGACTATTCAGGACTCTGAAACATTAACTCCACAATCTCTTTTAAATACTAGACCATTAAATGCTTTAATATTAGATTTCTTTGGTTCTGGTCAATTATCTCAGTTCATGGACCAATCAAATCCATTATCTGAGTTAACTCATAAGAGAAGAATTTCAGCTTTAGGACCTGGAGGACTTTCAAGAGAAAGAGCAGGATTCGAGGTTAGAGACGTACATGACTCTCACTATGGAAGAATCTGCCCAATAGAAACACCAGAGGGACCAAACATCGGTCTTATTGGATCATTAGCTATCTATGCTAAAATCAATAAATATGGATTTATAGAAACTCCTTACATTAAAGTAGTAGATGGAAAAGCTGATTTTGATAGAATCGAGTACTTAGCAGCTGACGAAGAAGAAGGATTATTTATTGCCCAAGCTGATACTAAAATTGGTGAAAACAACGAGCTTTTAGGAGAGGTTGTTTGTAGATTTGGACATGAAATAGTAAATATAACAGGAGAAAAAGTTGATTACTTAGATATTTCTCCTAAACAAGTGGTATCTGTATCTGCAGGATTAATTCCATTCCTTGAGCATGACGACGCCAACAGAGCACTGATGGGATCAAACATGCAAAGGCAAGCAGTACCATTATTAAGAACAGAAGCTCCTTATATTGGAACAGGACTTGAAAGAAAAGTTGCTGTAGATTCTGGAGCATTAGTAGTATCTAAAGTAGATGGAAAAGTAGTTTATGTAGATGCTAGTAAAATTATTATAGAAGATGAAAATGGAAAAGAACATAAGTATAGATTATTAAATTATGAAAGATCTAATGCTTCAATGTGTTTACATCAAACTCCATTAGTATCATTAGGTGAAGAAGTAAAAGTAGGAAGTATACTTGCTGATGGACCTGCTACAAAAGGTGGAGACTTAGCACTAGGAAGAAATATTCTTATGGCATTCATGCCTTGGGAAGGATATAACTACGAGGACGCTATTTTAATTTCTGATAGATTAAGAAAAGATGATGTATTTACATCAATTCATATAGAAGAGTATGAAATAGAAGCAAGAAATACTAAATTAGGTGATGAGGAAATCACTAGAGAGATCCCTAATATCTCTGAAGAAGCATTAAGAAAATTAGATGCTAATGGTATCATAACTATTGGTTCTGAAGTAGGACCAGGAGATATCCTAGTAGGAAAAACTGCTCCTAAAGGAGAAACTGAACCACCTGCTGAGGAAAAATTATTAAGAGCAATATTTGGAGAAAAAGCAAGAGATGTAAGAGATACATCTTTAAGAATGCCTCATGGTTCAAAAGGAACAGTAGTAGAGATTCTTGAGTTATCAAGAGAAAATGGTGATGAACTAAAAGCTGGTGTAAATAAAGCTATAAAAATATTAGTTGCAGAAAAAAGAAAAATCACTGTTGGAGATAAGATGTCAGGACGTCACGGAAACAAAGGGGTTGTATCAAGAGTATTACCAGCAGAAGATATGCCTTTCTTAGCTGACGGAACACACTTAGACGTTGTACTTAACCCACTAGGAGTGCCATCACGTATGAACATAGGACAGGTACTAGAGGTTCACTTAGGAATGGCTATGGGTAACTATAATGGTGGAACACATATAGCAACTCCAGTATTTGATGGAGCATCTGAAGAGCAAGTTAAGGATTATTTAGAAAAATTAGGATTCCCTAGAAGTGGAAAAGTTGACTTATACGATGGAAGAACAGGAGATAAATTTGATAATCCTGTAACAGTAGGAAGAATGTATATGTTAAAACTACACCACTTAGTTGAAGATAAGATGCACGCAAGAGCAATTGGACCATATTCATTAGTAACTCAACAACCACTAGGAGGAAAGGCTCAATTCGGAGGACAAAGACTTGGAGAAATGGAAGTTTGGGCATTAGAAGCATATGGAGCATCTAATATACTTCAAGAGATGTTAACAGTAAAATCAGACGATGTTACTGGAAGAACAAAAACTTATGAAGCTATCATAAAAGGTGAAGAGATGCCAGAAGCAGACTTACCAGAATCATTTAAAGTATTATTAAAAGAGTTCCAAGCACTAGCATTAGATGTAGAACTATTTGATAGTGAAGATAATATAATAAACGTAGATGAAGAGTTAAATAAAGAAGAGGTATTAACAGAGTACTCTCCTTTAGATGACTTTAAAGATTAATAAAAATAATTGATATTTTAAGATTAGAAAATAAGTTAAGGAGGTAAACTCTTTAGCTTATTTCTAGTCGTTTATAGCTTTATCTCAATAAGGAGGCTTTGTATTTAATGGGAATTAGAAGTTTTGAGAAAATAAGAATTAGATTAGCATCTCCTGAGAAAATTGAAGAATGGTCTCACGGAGAGGTTACAAAACCTGAAACAATAAACTATAGAACTTTAAATCCAGAAAGTGATGGACTTTTCTGTGAAAAAATATTCGGACCAACTAAAGATTGGGAATGTGCATGTGGAAAGTATAAAAGAATGAGATATAAAGGTCTAGTTTGTGAAAAATGTGGGGTAGAAGTAACTAGATCTAAGGTAAGAAGAGAGAGAATGGGACACATTTCTCTAGCTGCACCAGTTTCTCATATTTGGTATTCTAAAGGGACACCAAATAAAATGTCACTTATAATAGGACTATCTCCAAAAGAATTAGAATCAGTACTATATTTTGCTAGATATGTAGTTACTGAAACTGGAGAAAGTAATTTAAAAGAAGGAAAAATCTTAACTGAAAAAGAATATAAATTATATAAGCAATTATATGGAAATAGATTTGAAGCTTTAATGGGAGCTGAAGCTATTTTAAAACTTCTTGAGAAAATCAATCTTGAAGAGTTAAGAGTAGAGTTAGAAAAAGAGTTAGATGATGTAAGTTCATCTCAAAAGAGAAAGAAAGTTGTTAAGAGATTAAAAATAGTAAGAGATTTTATAGCTTCTAACAACAAACCTGAATGGATGATACTTAAAAATGTTCCAGTAATACCAGCTGATTTAAGACCAATGGTACAATTAGATGGAGGAAGATTTGCAACTTCTGACTTAAATGATTTATATAGAAGAGTTATCAATAGAAATAACAGACTTAAAAAATTATTAGAAATAAAAGCACCTGAAATAGTTGTTAAAAACGAAAAAAGAATGCTTCAAGAAGCAGTAGATGCTTTAATAGATAATGGAAGAAGAGGAAAACCAGTAGTTGCTCAAAATAACAGAGAGTTAAAATCTCTTTCTGATATGTTAAAAGGAAAACAAGGAAGATTTAGACAAAATCTACTTGGAAAAAGGGTTGACTACTCAGCAAGATCGGTTATCGTTGTAGGACCATCATTAAAAATGAATCAATGTGGAATTCCTAAGAAAATGGCTCTTGAGTTATATAAACCTTTCATTATGAGAGAGTTAGTAAAAAGAGAGCTAGCTTCTAACATAAAAACAGCTAAGAAATTAGTTGAAGAAGCAGATGATAAAGTATGGGATGTAATCGAGGATGTAATTCAAGATCACCCAGTACTACTTAACAGAGCTCCGACTCTACACAGACTATCTATTCAAGCATTTGAACCAGTATTAATAGAAGGAAAAGCAATTAGACTTCATCCATTAGTATGTTCTGCATTCAACGCTGACTTCGATGGAGACCAAATGGCAGTTCACTTAATGCTATCTCCAGAAGCTATAATGGAAGCAAAACTATTAATGTTAGCTCCAAATAATATTATTTCTCCATCAAATGGAGAGCCAATAGCAGTTCCATCTCAAGACATGGTTATGGGATGTTTCTATATGACTAAAGAAAGACCAGGTTCTAAAGGAGAAGGAAAAGCATTCTCTAATATAGCTCAAGCTTTAACTGCTTATCATAATGGAGTATTAGATACTCATGCTATGATTAAAGTAAGAATAAATGGTGAAATGATAGAAACTACTCCAGGAAGATTAATGTTTAATGAATTATTACCTGAAGTAGATAAACAATATAACCAAACTTTTGGTAAATCTCAATTAAAGAAACTTATTGCTAAGTTATATGATGAGCATGGATTTACTGAAACAGCTGAATTAATCAACAAGATTAAAGATTTTGGATACCACTATGGAGCTATGGCAGGAGTATCAGTTGGTATAGAAGACCTTGAAATTCCAGCAGCTAAGAAAGATATCCTAGCAAAAGCAGATGAGCAAGTAGCACAAATCGAAGCTGATTATAAAGCAGGAAAAATTATTAACGAAGAAAGATATAGAAAAACAATCACTGTATGGTCTGAAGCAACTGATGCAGTCACTAAAGCAATGATGAATGGACTAGATCAATTCAACCCAGTTTACATGATGGCGAACTCAGGAGCCAGAGGTAACATTTCTCAGATGAGACAGTTAGCGGCAATGAGAGGAAACATGGCCGATACACAAGGAAGAATCATCGAGGTACCTATCAAAGCTAACTTCCGTGAAGGACTAACAGTATTAGAGTTCTTTATGTCATCACACGGAGCTAGAAAAGGACTAGCAGATACTGCCCTAAGAACTGCTGACTCAGGATACTTAACAAGAAGACTTGTTGATATATCACATGAAGTTATAGTTAATGCAGAAGATTGTGGAACTCATCAAGGAATTGAAGTAGGAGAATTAATCTCTGAAGGTAAGGTAATTGAAGAGTTAAAAGAAAGAATAAACGGAAGAGTTCTTGCAGAAGATTTAGTATATGAAGGAGAAGTAATAGCTCCAAGAAATACTTTAATTGGAAAAGAACTAATTAAGAAAATAGATGAATTAGGAATTAGAAAAGTTAAGATAAGATCTCCATTAACTTGTGCTCTTGAAAAAGGAGTATGTAGAAAATGTTATGGAATGGATTTATCTAACCATAAAGAGATATTACTTGGAGAAGCGGTTGGAGTTATTGCAGCTCAATCAATCGGAGAACCAGGTACTCAGCTTACAATGAGAACATTCCATACTGGAGGAGTTGCAACAGCAGCAGCAGTAGTAAGTGGAGTTAGAGCTGAAAATTCAGGTAAGGTAGCTTATAGAGACGTTAAGATACTAGTAAATGAGGAAAATGGAGACGAAATAGTAGTTAGTCAATCTGCTAAATTAATTATAGGAAACTATGATTATGAGATTCCATCAGGTTCTATCTTAAAAGTAAAAGAGGGACAACAAGTTGAAATTGGAGAAACATTAGTTACATTCGACCCATTCCATATCCCTATTATTGCTGACCAAGATGGAAGAATTGAGTATAGAGAACTTTATGTAAAAGAAAACTATGACGAAAAATATGATGTTACAGAATTTATGGCAATTAAACCTGTAGAATCTGGAGATATCAACCCAAGAGTTGTGGTATTTGATGCTGAAGGAAATACAAAAGGAAGCTATACTATCCCATTCGGAGCTTACTTAATGGTAAGGGAAGGGGAAGAGATTAAAAAAGGACAAATCATTGCTAAAATCATTAAAGAGGGAGCAGGAACAAAAGACATCACTGGAGGTCTTCCAAGAGTTCAAGAGCTATTTGAAGCTAGAAATCCTAAAGGAAAAGCAATGCTTACTGAAATAGAAGGTAAGGTAGAAGTAACTGGTAAGAAGAAGAAAGGTATGAGAGTAATCTTAGTTAAATCAGTTTCTGATTCAAGTGATTATAAAGAGTACTTAGTACCAGTTGGAGAGCGTCTAGTTGTTACTGATGGAATGCTTGTAAAAGCTGGAGATAAGATAACAGAAGGAGCTATTTCTCCATTTGACGTTCTAAATATTAAAGGACTTGTAGCAGCTGAGCAGTTTATCCTAGAATCTGTACAACAAGTGTATAGAGACCAAGGAGTTACTGTAAATGATAAACACATTGAGATTATCGTTAAACAGATGTTTAAGAAAGTAAGAATAGTTGATTCAGGAGCATCTTTATTCTTAGAGGATGAAGTTGTAGAAAAGAGAGTAGTAGAGTTAGAAAACGAAAAACTTCAAGCTGAAGGAAAAGCTATAATCAAATATGAACCGATTATTCAAGGTATTACTAAAGCAGCTGTTAATACAGGAAGTTTCATATCAGCAGCTTCATTCCAAGAAACTACTAAAGTTCTTTCAAATGCAGCTATTGAAGGAAAAGTTGACTTCTTAGAAGGATTAAAAGAAAACGTAATTATCGGTAAGAAGATACCAGCTGGAACTGGATTTAGTGCTTATAAAAAGATAAAAGCAAAAGTTATAGAAGAAGATTTAATGGAACAAGAGTAATAGTAGATGTAGAATAGGCGACATTGTCGCCTATTCCTATATCTGTTTTATCTTTCTGGAGGTTGTAATGAGAAGTATGACAGGATATTCAAAGTTGTCTTATCAAGATGATAAGTATGCTTTGAACATGGAACTTAAAAGTGTAAATAACAAAAATTTGAATTTAAAAATAAAACTTCCATATAATCTTAATTTTTTAGAGGGAGCAATTAGAACAGAGATAGCTTCTAAAGTAAGTAGAGGGTCATTAGATTTAAAAATAGAGTTTAGTGATTTAAGAGATTTAGGAAAACTTTTTGATTACGATAAAGAGCAAAGTAAAGGATACATGAATGTATTACTTGAAATGGAAAAAGATTTTAATGAAAAATTTAGTAATAAAATGGATATTTTAGTTAGAAATTTAAATGTAATAAAGAAAAATGATTTTGAAATAGATGAAGAGGAATATACAAATTTCATATTAGGAAAGATAAAAGAATTATTAACACCTTTCATTAAAACAAGAGAAGAAGAAGGGGAACGTTTAAGAATATATTTCCTTGAAAGAATCTCTGTATTAGAAGCTAATATAGATGAAATAAAAAAATATAAAGACCAAGTTGTAGAAATATATAAAAATAAACTTTTAGAAAGATTAGATAAAATAAAAGGAAATATTGAATTTAAAGAGGAAGATATATTAAAAGAAATATTACTTTTTACTGATAAATCTGATATTTCAGAAGAAATTTCTAGATTGGATAGTCATATGGAACAATTAAAGAAAGAACTTTCTTTAAAAGGAGTTGCAGTAGGTAAAAAAATAGATTTTATATTACAAGAGATATATAGAGAGTTAAATACAACAGGGGTAAAATCAAATCTTTATGAAATTTCAAAACTTATAGTAGAGTGTAAAAATGAATTGGAAAAAATAAGAGAGCAATCAATGAATATAGAATAGGAGGAGAGATGAAACCAATAAATATAGGATTTGGTAATATGGTAATACAGAGTAGAATAGTAGCTATAATAAATCCTGATTCTGCTCCTAGTAAAAGGCTTAGAGATGAAGCAAAAATAGAAAATAGATTGATTGATGCAACTTTAGGGAAAAAAACAAAAACTCTTATAATAACAGATTCAAACCATGTTATAATGTCAGCAATAAATCCAGAAACAATATCACTTAGGATAGAGAAAGGAGAAAAAAATGAGTAGAGGAACAAAAGGTCATCTATATGTAGTATCAGGACCAAGTGGTGCTGGAAAATCTACTATTTGTAGAATGGTTCGCAAAATGCTTGGAATCAATCTAGCTACATCAGCTACAACTAGAGCTCCAAGAGAAGGGGAAATGAACGGGAGAGATTACTATTTTTTAACTAAAGAGGAGTTTTTAGCTAAAGAAAAAAATGGAGAATTTTTAGAGTATGCTACTGTTCATGGAAATTATTATGGAACTTTAAAATCTGAAGTAGAGAGTAGACTTTTAGCTGGAGAAGATGTAATATTAGAGATAGATGTACAAGGAGGGCTACAAGTAAAAGCTCAGTATCCAGATGCACATTTAATTTTCTTCAAAACTCCAACTATGGAAGAATTAGAAGTTAGATTAAGAGGAAGAAAAACAGATAGTGAAGAGACTATTCAATTAAGACTTAAAAACTCTATTAAAGAATTAGAATATGAAAAAGAGTATGAAGTAACAATTATTAATAAAACAGTAGAAGAGTCTTGTGCAGCACTTAGAAAAATTATAGAAGATAAATATAATTAATAGGAGGATTATATATGAAAAAAGAGATAATATATGATGAATTATTAGAAAAAATACCTAATAAATATATACTAACAATTGTAAGTGGACAAAGAGCTAGACAAATAGGAAAAGGAGAGCCTCTTTTAACTAAGTGTAGCAAAAAAGATACTGATGTAAAAAAAGCTTTTAGAGAGATATTAGCTGGAAAAATAGGATATGAAATAGCGGAAGATAAAGTTGGTGAATAACTTTATGTTAAAAAAAATATTGGCAATTTTAATATTGCCAATTTTTATTTTATCTTGCAGTAAAGAGGTACAAAAAATAGAAAATAGTAAGTTTTTATTTGGAACTTATATAAGTATAACTGTATATGATAAAGATGAAAAATTGGCAAATAGAGCTATTGAAGCTGCTTTTCAAGAGATAGAAAGAATAGATAATAAGTTTAATAGTAAAGTAAAAGGAAGTATTATAGATAATTTAAATTCTGGGAAAGAAAAAAAAGTAAAACTAGATGAAGAGGGAGTATATCTTTTTCAAAATTTAAAAAAAATTTATGAGTTATCTCATGGAAAATATGATGTAACAATAGGTCCTCTTTTAGATGTTTGGAATTTTGGTGCTAAAGAGCAAAGAGAACTTCCTAAAATAGAAGAGTTAAAAAAAGCAATGGAATATATAGGATTTTCTAAAATAGTTTTAGATGGGAATGAATTGTATTATTCAGAGGATAAGGCAGAGATAGATACAGGCTCATTTTTAAAGGGATATGCAGTAGAAAAAGCTAAAGAGACTATGAGAAATTTAGGAGTAACAAGTGCTTTTATTTCATCTATTTCTAGTATAGAAACTATAAATACTAAACCAGACAGAAAAAATTGGAGAATAGGGGTAGAAAATCCAGAAAATCCAAAGGAACTTTTAGGAATAGTAGAATTAAATAATGAAGGAATGGGAGTTTCAGGAGATTATCAAACTTATATTGAGATAGATGGAAAGAGATATCATCATATAATTGATAAGACAACTGGTTTTCCTGTAGCAGATAAAAAAATGATAGTAGTAATATCAGATAATGCTTTTTTCTCAGATATGTATTCTACAGCTTTTTTCACTATGCCTGTTGATGAAATATTAGATTATTCTGATAAAAATAATTTAGGTGTATTGATAGTGGATAAAGATATGAAAATTTATAAAAGTTCTAAGATGAATATAGAGTTAAAATAATTGTAGATAAAAAATAAATTAGAGCAAGTAGGTTTAAACCATACTTGCTCTAATTTATTTTTAAGTTACTATTTTAAGCTATTTTGAATTAAAGTTTTAGGGTCTTGAATTGCAACTTTAGTTTTTACATCTACTATTTTTATATTTTTAAATCTTTGAGGTTCTTTTATAGCAACATCATGAGCAAATATAATAACTTTTGCGTTTTCTACATCTTTTGGAGTTATTCTATTAACAATTCCATTAGCTCCTTGAGTTTCTACTTTTATTTTTACGCCTAATTTAGTTGCAGTTTTTTCTAGAGCTTTTGCTGCTAAGAAAGTATGAGCAACTCCTGAAGGGCAAGATGTTATTGCTAATACTTCAGCTTCTCCTTCTCCTTGTACACTTTCACAGTTTATTTCTTCTTCAGAATCCTCTTTTTCAATTGCTATTGGTTTTAAAGCATTTACTATTAGTGCAGTAACTAGAGCTCCAGCTACAGTACCTATTATATATCCTATTTTTCCTTCAACTACAGGAAGAACAATCCAACCTCCCCAAGGAGCATGGTTAATACAATTCATTAAGAATCCAATAACATTTCCTACAATTCCTCCTGCAACTATTGCTGGTAGAACTCTTACAGGGTCAGCAGCAGCAAATGGAATAGCTCCTTCACTGATACCAATAAGTCCCATTATAGCAGCAGCTTTACCTGCTTCTTTTTCCTCTTTAGTATATTTTCTAGGAGACATAAATGTAGCTAATGCCATTCCTAATGGTGGAGTACAAATAGCTATTCCAACTCCTCCCATTAACCAAGGTTGAGTGTCAACTTGAGTTTGAGCAAATAGTGTAGCAACTTTATTGATAGGTCCTCCCATATCAAATGCAGTCATTCCTCCTAGAATACTTCCTAACACTACTTTTCCACTTCCAGCCATTCCAGCTAGCCAATTATTCATTGCTTCCATCATACTTGCAATAGGATTTCCAATTATCCAAATAACAACAGAACAAACTAAGAAAGTTCCTATTAATGGATAGATAAAGATTGAACCTAGAGATTTCATACTATCTGGTAATTTAATTTTCTTTAAATTTTGAACGATAAATCCAGCTATGAATCCGACAATAATTGCACCTAAGAATCCTGTTTTATAGTTTTGTACTGCTATCCAAGAACCAATCATACCTGGTGCTAATCCTGGTTTATCAGCTATTGAGTAAGCTATATATCCTCCAAGTATTGCAGTGAAAAGAGTAAGTCCTGCAATACCCATATCTGCCATCTCTTTTAAGAATCCACTATCTGGAACAGCACCTTTTCCTGATAACATAACTGCTAATGATAAAAGAACTCCTCCTGCAACTATAAATGGAATCATATGAGATGTTCCAAATAGTAAGTGTTCTTTCATTCTATTTAAAGTTTGTTTAAAATCTTGCTTTTCTGCTGTATTTTGAACGAAATTATTTTCCTCAATTTTTTCTTCTATTTTTTCTTCTTCAACTTTTTCATTTTTTAAGATTATATCCAAAAATTCTTTTTTAGTTTTAGCATTTTTTAATTCATCTAAGAATCCATCCTCCATAAATAGAGTAGTTAAATTTGATAAAACTTCTATATGAGTAGAACCTTTTTCTGAATCTGGAATAGCTATTAAGAAAGCTAATTCAACTTCATTGTCTTCATCAACTGATTCCCAATCAGTAATTTTATTTTTTAATCTCATTGCTGAGATTTTAGCACTTTTAACTGTTGTAGACTTTCCATGTGGAATTGCTAAACCATCTTCTAATCCAGTTGGAGATTTTGTTTCTCTCTCCATTACAACTTTTAAAAACTCATCTCTGTTTTCTAAAACACCACTTGCATTTAAAAGGTCAACTAATTTTTCAATAGCTTCAACCTTTGTTTTACACTCTGAATCAAGAATAATTAAATTTTCATCAATTAAATTTCTAAAATTCATTACTTTTACCTCCACTTATATTTTATAGTATGAGTATAACAAAATTTTACTTATTTGAATAGAATCTAAATTTTTCAAAAAAATATGATTTTTTTTGACTTTATATGTTTTAATTTAGTTGATTTTAATATTTTATGATATAATTAATATAATAACAATTTGTAAGGAGAAAGCAGATGACAAATAGAATGTTAGATATATTAAAAATACTTTTAGAAAATGAAGGAAAATCTTCTTATAAATATCTATCAGAAAATCTTTTTATAAATGAAAGAAGTATTCGGTATGATATAGAGAAAATAAATGAACTTCTTTCTGAAAGACATTTTATAGAGATAGAAAAAAAGTCTAAAGGGGAACTTTTTTATTCAAATTTAAATGTACTTTCTGATGTAATCTCTTTCTTTCAAAAAAATATCTCTACAGATGAAATAAAAGATGAAATAGTATTATTTAAAACATTATTTCAAGAAAAATTGAATTTAAAAGATCTAGGTGAAGAGTTAGATGTTAGTAGAACAACTATAAAAAATATTGTAAGAGAGATTAGAGAAAAATTAGAAAAATACAATTTGAAATTAGAAACAGAGATTCAAAAGGGATTAATCTTAGTTGGAGAAGAGGGAAATATTAGAACTGCCCAATTAAAATTTTTAAATAAGTATTTTAATTATTTTTCTTCTAAACATTCAGAGTTTATAAAAAAATTATTAGATGAGATTTTTTTATTAGAATACAAGGAGATTTCTAAAAAATTTATAGATATCCTAATGGAAGAAAAAAATATTTTAATTGCTGATGAACCTTATTTAACATTTCAAAACTATATTTGTATTATGATTTGGAGATTAAAAAATGGTAAGTTTTTAACAAAGATGGAAAATGAGAATTTTTTCAAAAGAACTGCTGAGTATTCTCAAATAAAAAATAATATAAAAATTATAGAGAAAAATTTTAATATTTTTATAAATGATATTGAAATTTTAAAATTAACTGATTTATATTTAGGGAGTCATAATTATTGTAATGAAAGTAATTTTTATAATTTTTGGATAGAGATTGATGTTTTAGCAAAAAAGATAATAGAAAATTTTTCAATAAATATGGAGATTGATTTAACTAAGGATAAAGATTTGTTATATGGAATTATAAATCATTTAAAACCGACAATTCATAGGTTAAAAAATAGTATTTCTCTAGAAAATTCTATTTTAACTGATTTTTTGAAAAACTATAAACCTATTTTTGAAGCTACAAAAAAATCATTATCTCCTTTGGAAGATTTTATAGGAATGGAGATTACTCCAGATGAGATAGCTTTTTTAGGGACTCATTTTAAAAGTGCCATTGATAAAAATTTTTCTTTAGAGAAAAAAGTTTTAATTGTTTGTGGTTTTGGCTATGGAACATCAAAACTTTTAGCTCAGCAACTAAAAAATGCTTATAGTGTTTTTGTAAAAGATATAATCCCAATTTATAAGTTAGAAGAGTACGATTTAGATGAAATTGATTTAATTATTACTACATTACATTTAGATAATAGTTTTTCAAAACCAATAGTACAAGTTAATACTATTTTATCTAATGAAGATAAAATAAATTTACAAAAAGCTGGATTACAGGAGCAACAAAGAAAAATTAGATTTAGTAATTTAATAAAAATAATAGAGAAAAATACTCTTATTACAGATTTAGCAACATTAAAAAAAGAATTAAAGGAATTTATAGGTGATTTACTTATTGATGATACTAGTAAAAATATTCTTTCTCTTTCTGAGCTTTTAAAGAATAATATTATTTTGCAAAGTGATTCTAATGATTGGAAAGAAGCTATATTAGAGATAGGTGAGATGTTACTAGATGATGGTTCATGTGATAAGACATATATAGATAGCATGATTAAAAAGATAGAAGAATATGGTTCATATATGGTTACCAATAAAAAAATTGCTATTCCTCATAGTAAAAATGATAATAATGTTTTTAAAACTGCTATGGGATTACTTACTTTAGAAAATGAAGTTATTTTTCCTGAAAATCTTCCTGTAAAAACAATATTAGTTTTTACCTCTATAGATGGAGAGGAACATTTAGAAGCTTTAGCTGATTTTATGGATTTAGCCAATAACCATAATTTTTTACCAAGATTAGATGAGTTTACAAATATTAGAAAGGTAAAAGATACTATTAAAAAGTTTGAATTTTTATCTAAAATAGGAAAAAATGAATAAATAAAAGAGAGCGATAAAAATCGCTCTCAAAAAATCATATTTATAAAAACTAAGCAACTTTAACGTCTACAGCCATAGGTCCTTTTTTACCTTCTGTAACTTCGAAAGTAACAGCTTGTCCTTCTTCTAAAGTTCTGAATCCTTCTCCTACTATTCCAGTGAAGTGTACGAAATAATCAGCACCATCTTCGCTAGTTACAAATCCAAATCCTTTTTCTTTGTTAAACCATTTTACAGTTCCCTTTAACATTTTACAAACCTCCAAAATAAAAAACTTCTCGTCCAAATAGTAGAATTTACATAAATTCAGCTCCCTAGAACAATTAAGTAGATTATACATCAACTATTGAAGAATATCAAGTGTTTTTTATAAAAAAACTAATAAAATATTAGAAAGTAAGTTATCTTGAAAAAATATTAAACAGTTTATTTGATTTTTATTCATAAAAAATGTATAATTTAAATAAGGTATACTAATAGATTAGGAGGAGAATGAAAGTGAAAATAAATCCTATGATTATTGAAGGAAATTGGAAAGAGGGATATACATTAGATTATTTTATGCTAGAAAGTAATTATAAAGGGGAGGATATTTTTGGTTATCCAATTTTTGATGTAAAATATAGTGAGATTGGAAAAGCAATGAATGAGTTAAAATATCATAAAGAATATAATAAAGCTATAGAAATAGCAAATATAGTGACGAAATTTATAAAGGAAGAATGGAAGATAGCTGCTAAAATTGATGGGATAATAGCTACACCTCCTACTTATTCAAGAGAGATTCAACCACTTTTTCAAGTAGTAAAACATCTAGGAGAAAATTTACAAAAGCCAATATCTTTAGATTTCTTTAGAAAATTAAGTTCTGAAGAGTTAAAAAAACTTCCTCAAGAGAAGAAGATGGAACTATTTAAAAATAGTATAATTAAGGAAAGAAAATTAACAAAGAGAGGAAATATACTTTTAGTAGATGATATATTTAGTACAGGAGCTACTCTTAGAAATCTTTGTGAACTTTTAAAAGAGGATATATATGTAGATGATATTTATGTTCTTACAATATGCAAAAATATAAAAAGTAAATAAAATAAAAAGAGATAAACCTTTAGTTTAATGCTAAGGGTTTATCTCTTTTTTGAGATATTTTTATAAAATTAAATTGATGAGAATTAAATAACTTAGTATCTTATTTCATATTTTTAACTGAAGAATAAGTTAAACCTTTTATTTGTTCAGCTCTAGGTGTTCCAGTTACAAAAGAAGCTAATACTGATACAATAACACTACCACCTATTATTAAGAAAGATATCATAAATTCAAATACTTTTGGTTGAACATAGTTAGGAATTACAGCAGCAGCCATTCCCATAGGGTTAGTTAAATATACAGCTATTAATATTGAAGCTATAAATCCAACCCAAACAGCTTTTGTATTTACTTTTTCAAAGAAGATACCAACTAAGAAAACTCCAGCAATAGGGCCTCCTAATAATCCAGTAATTGCTTGGAAGTATAGGAACATATCTCCTTGTCCAGCATATAAGAAGTGTACTGCAAGTATTGTACTTAAAATTCCTACTACCCAGCTTGAACCTTTAGCAAAAGATAATTTTTGTTTATCACTCATATCTGGTCTTAAATGTTCTAAGATATCAGCTGTCATGCAAGTAGAAACAGAGTTTAAACTTGATGAAACAGTAGATTGAGCAGCAGCAAATATAGCTGCAAGAACAAGTCCAGAAATACCAGTAGGGATATATTGAATTACAAAGTATGGTAATATAGCATTTCCATTTATACCAGTAGGAAGTTGAGCTTTAAATTTAAAGAATATAAATAGAGCAGAACCCATTCCTACAAAGATAAAGATACTTGTAAGAAGTAAAGGAATATTCATAAATAAACTTTTCTTAGCTTCCTCTTCATTTTTAGTAGTGTTGTATCTTTGAACTATATCTTGGCTTCCTACATAAGAGTATATAGAGTTAACAAATCCACCTATTAACATAGTCCAAATACTGATTTTAGCAAGGTCCATACTAAAGAAATCACTATTTAAAAGCATTCCACCTTCAGAAAGGGCTTTAAATCCTTGTCCAACTCCTTCAGGAGCAGCTGTAAATCCTGCTATGATAATTAATAGTGCTCCAAGTAATAAAACAATAGTTTGAATAGCATCTGACCATAAAACTGCTTCAATTCCTCCCATTGAAGTATAAGCAACACAGAAAATTGCAACTCCAACAGTAAGTATTACAGGATTTAAACTTGGAAGAGCTTGTTGTAAAGCTAATGTTGGAAGATAAAGTACTATAGCCATTCTAACAACATGGAAAAGAATAAAAGCTAAACTTCCAATAAGTCTGAATTTGTTATCAAATCTTTTTCCAAGATATTCATAAGCTGTAGTTACGTTAACTCTTCTAAAGAAAGGGACAAATACAACAGCTGCAACCCAAACAATAGGAATAATTCCTAAAGGTGCCATCCCTAATAGCCATCCTTTACTAAAAACAGAAGCAGGAATAGCAATAAAAGATATAGATGATAGTGCAGTTGCATAAATACTACAAGCAGTTACCCAAGCAGGAACTCTTCCTCCAGCTTTAAAATAATCTTCAGTAGAAGTTGTTCTTTTTGAAAAATAAACTCCAACCATAAACATACCTACAAAATAAAGTAAGATAATAACCCAGTTAAACCAATGCCAATTCATAAAAAACCTCCTAAAATTTTATAAAGATATAAACTAAAATTTTTGTTCTCGTGAACATTTTTTAATAATAACTTATAATAGTATTTTTTCTATAAAAAGTCAAGATTTTTTTTCGGTACAACTGTTCGAAAAAAGATATTTGGTGTATGTAAAACTAATAATTATGCTACTTTTATAAAAAAAAGAAAAAAATTATATAAAGAAAAAAACAAGTGTATTTTTATAAAAAATAATATGTTCATTTTATAAATGGTGAAAATGAATGTTTTAAGTTTTAAACGTTCAAAAAATAAATAAATTTTAAATAAAATTATTGACAAATACAGAAAAAAAAGATATATTAATATTAGAAGAAATGAACACGTGAACAAAATAGGAGAACGTTTATGGTAACTCAAAAAGAAATTGCTGAAAAATTAGGGATAAGTAGAACTACAGTGGCAAGAGCAATAAATGGAAGTCCTTTAATTAAAGAAGAAACAAAGAAAAAAATTTTAGAATTAGTTAAAGAAACTAATTATGAAAAAAACTATGTGGGAAGTTCTTTAGCAGGAAAAAAAACAAAAAAAGTTTGTGCTTTAGTAGTAGAGTCTAAAAATGAGTTTTATACAAGTGAAATAAAAAGGGGAATTAATTTAGCTATTAAGGAATACAAAGCATATAACTATAAAATAGAAATAAAAACAACAGATATTAATGATCCAGAAAAGCAAATAGAAGAGTTGGAAAAATTATTAAAAATAAAAGATTTAGATGGAATTATAATAACTCCTTTGGATAAAGAAAAAGTTTATAAAATTATAAAACCATATTTAGAAAAACTAAAAATAGTATCACTAGGAATTAGGTTACATAATGATATACCTCATGTAGGTCCTGACCATATAAAGCAAGGGAAAATAGCAGCAGGACTTATGGATAATCTTTTAAGAGAGAATGAAAAAGTTTTAATAATAGATAATGGGGATGATAAAGTTTCTTCAAAGTTGTATTTAAAAGGTTTTTTAGATAGAATAAAAGATGCTAATGTAGAAGTGATTGGTCCTTTAGAAGGAAATGGAATTGAAAAGAGTGTGGAATTAATAAAGGAATTGTTTACTAAAGAAGAAATAGATGGATTGTATATAAATAGATATGCACATGATATTTTAGTTAAATTACCTAAAGAAATGTTAAAAGGAAAAAAAATTGTTACAAATGGAATTGGAAAAATAATAAAAAATCTTATTAAGAAAAAAATAATTAATATGACTGTTATGGAAGAAATATCTTCAGAAGGGTATGCAGCAGGAAAGAATATGTTTGATATATTATATAAAAATAAAATTTTTGATGAAAAATGGGAAATATCCAAATCTAGAATAATTTTTTATGAAAATTTAGAAGATTAAAATTTTTAAAATAAAATGTGGGAGGTTTTAATAATGAAAAAAGGATTAAAAAAATTAGGATTAGGAATTTTATTTGGAGTAATGACAACAGCAGCACTTGCAGCAGAGTATGATTTAAAAATGGGAATGGTTGCTGGAACATCTTCAAATGAGTACAAAGCAGCAGAGTATTTTGCACAACAATTGAAGGAGAAATCAAACGGGCAAATTGAAGTTGCAATTTTTGCTAATGGACAATTAGGAGACGATAGAAGTATGATTGAGCAACTTTCAGGAGGAGCACTTGATTTTACATTTGCAGAGTTAGGAAGATTCTCTATTTTCTTTCCAGAAGCAGAAGTATATACATTACCATATATGATGAAAGATTTTAATCATATGCAAAGAGCAACATGGGAAACTCAATTTGGAGAAGATTTAAGAGAAAAAATTAATAATGAACTAGGAATTACTATTTTATCTCAAGGATATAATGGAACTAGACAAACTTCTTCAAATAAAGCTATCAACTCTATTAAAGATATGGAAGGATTAAAATTAAGAGTTCCTACAGCACCAGCTAACTTAAACTATGCTAAATATTCGGGGGCATCTCCTACACCAATGGCTTTCTCAGAAGTTTACTTAGCATTACAAACTAACTCAGTAGATGGTCAAGAAAATCCACTATCAGCTATTAGAGCACAAAAATTCTATGAAGTACAACCATATTTAGCAATGACTAATCATATTATAAATGACCAATTGTATTTAGTAAGTAATTCTACTATGGAAATGTTACCAGAAGATTTACAAAATGTAGTAAAAGAAGCAGCAGAAGCAGCAGCGGAATATCATACAAAATTATTCGTAGATGAAGAAGCAGGTTTAAAAGATTTCTTTAAATCAAATGGAGTAACTATAACAGAACCTAATACTGATGAGTTTAAAGCAGCTATGCAACCTGTATATGATGAATACATTAAGAAAAATGGAAAATTAGGAGAAGAGGGAGTAAAAGAGATAAACTCAGTTAGATAAACTATATAGAATTAAGGGAGTAATGTAAATGAAATTTATAGATAAGTTGGAAGAGTGGATAGGTGGGACTCTGTTTATGGGGATGTTTATAGTCCTTATAGCACAGATTTTTGCAAGACAAGTATTTGGAAGACCATTAATGTGGAGTGAAGAACTTTCAAGCTTGATATTTGTTTATGTTGGAATGCTTGGAATAAGTATGGGGATAAGAAATCAAACTCATGTATTGATAGACTTCTTATGCTCAAGATTTTCTCCAAGAATGCAAAAGATAGTTTTTACAATATCACAAATCATAATATTCATTTGTATTATATTTATGGGATATTTAGGAAATATCTTATATAAGAAAAAATGGATATTTGAACTTGTATCATTAAAAATATCAAGTGGGTGGATGTATTTAGCACTACCATTAATTTCAATATTGATGTTATATCGTTTTTATCAAGCATATAAAGAGAATTATGAGAATGATAAGGTATGTATAAAACCTATATTTTTCTTAATAGCTTTAGTTGTAATTATTGCTATTTTAGCTGTAAATCCTAAATTGTTTGCTTTCTTAAGAGTATCTAATTATGTTAAATTAGGAGCAATGGGTGGATTTGTAACAATAGCTATATGGCTTATTATGATATTTGCAGGAGTGCCTGTTGGTTGGTCTTTAATGGCAGCAACACTATTTTATTTTTCAACTGGAAGATGGAATGTAGTTTACTTTGCTTCAGCAAAATTAATAGATAGTTTAAATAGCTTTAGTTTATTAAGTGTACCTTTCTTCGTACTTACAGGAATACTTATGAATGGTTCTGGAATAACAGAAAGAATATTTAACTTTGCTAAAGCATTATTAGGACACTATACTGGTGGAATGGGACATGTAAACGTAGCAGCTTCTCTAATTTTCTCAGGAATGTCAGGATCAGCAATAGCAGATGCTGGAGGACTTGGGCAATTAGAGATAAAAGCTATGAGAGATGAGGGATATGATGATGATATTTGTGGAGGAATAACTGCAGCATCTTGTATAATAGGACCATTAGTTCCACCTAGTATCAGTATGATAGTTTATGGAGTTATAGCTAACCAATCTATAGCAAAACTATTCTTAGCAGGATTTGTTCCTGGAGTATTAACAACAATAGCTCTAATGATAATGAACTATTTTATTTGTAAAAAAAGAGGGTATAAAAAAGCTAAAAAGGCTACTTTTAAAGAGCAAGTAGAAGCTTTTAAGAAATCTTTCTGGGCATTATTAACACCATTTATAATAATTGGAGGAATTTTCTCAGGACTATTTACTCCAACTGAAGCAGCTGTAGTAGCAGCTATGTATTCAGTAGTTTTAGGAGCTTTTATTTATAAAGAATTAACAATCCAATCTCTATTTAAGCATTGTGTAGAAGCAATGGCAATCAGTGGAGTAACAGTTCTTATGATAATAACAGTTACTTTCTTTGGTGATATGATAGCAAGAGAGCAGATAGCTATGAGAATAGCAGAATTCTTTATGACATTTGCAAGTTCTAAATTAACAGTATTAATAATGATAAATGCATTATTACTATTCTTAGGAATGTTTATAGATGCATTAGCACTACAATTCTTAGTATTACCAATGTTAATACCAGTAGCAGCTAACTTTGGAATAGATTTAGTATTCTTTGGAGTAATGACAACATTAAATATGATGATAGGAATTTTAACTCCACCTATGGGAATGGCACTATTTGTTGTTGCTCAAGTTGGAAAAATGCCAGTAAGTGTGGTAACAAAAGGGGTATTACCTTTCTTAATTCCTATATTTATAACATTAGTTGTAATTACAATATTCCCAGGAATTATAACTTTCTTACCAAACTTAATAATGTAAAAAAAAGATGTAAAATTTTAAATTTGTGGTAAAATAAAAGAGTGAATTATTAATTCACTCTTTTTATCAATATATTAATGGAGGAAACAATGAGGGTAATAGGAATTGATATTGGAGGAACAGCTGTAAAATACGGATTGTTAGAAGAAGATGGAAAACTTTTAGAAAGTGGAGAGTTTCCAACAGAAGCAGGAAAAGGAATAGAAAATCTTTTTGAAAATATGTGCAAAGTTATAGATAAATATATGTCTAAAGATATTTTAGGAATAGCTGTTTCTGGAACAGGACAAATAGATGGAAGTATTGGAAAAGTAATAGGAGGAAATCCTATAATTCCTGGTTGGATAGGGACAAATTTAGTAGAAAGATTAGAAAAAAAATACTCTTTACCAGCTGTTTTGGAGAATGATGTTAACTGTGCAGCACTTGGAGAAAAATGGTTAGGAGCTGGAAAGGGAGCAGATGTTTTTGTTTGCTTAACTATAGGAACAGGTATTGGTGGAGGAATAGTTCTTAATGGGGATATTTTTAGAGGAGATACTTGTGTTGCTGGAGAGTTTGGACATATTCAAATAGAAAAAGATGGAGAACAATGTCTTTGTGGGAAAAAAGGTTGTTATGAAAGATATGCTTCAGCTACTGCATTAGTTAGAATGGTAAAAGAAAAAACTGGAAAAGAATTAAATGGAAAAGAGATATTTGAACTTGAAAAATCTGGAAATCAAGATGTAAAAGAAGTTGTAGATAGATGGATCGATTATTTTACAGATGGACTTAGTACAATAGTTTATATTTTCAACCCTTCATTAGTAGTTATTGGTGGTGGAGTTACAAAACAAGGAGACTATCTATTAAATAGAATATTAAGCAGTTTAGATTCAAAAGTTGGAGAAAATTATAAAAAGAATTTAAAAATAAAATTTGCTGAATTAGGAAACAATGCAGGTATGCTAGGTGCAGAATATTTACTTTTAAAAAAAGTAGGAAAAATAAAATAAATATTGACAAAACTTAGAAAAAAGTGTATGTTTTATATATATGTTCACGAGAACAAAAATAATTTAGGAGGAAAAAATTATGATATATGGAGAAATAAAAGATTTAGGGTTATACAAAGGAATATCAAAAAATTTAGATAGAGCAATAGATTATATACTATCAGGAGAATATAAAAATGGAGTAGTTGGAAAAAATGTTATAGATGGTGACAACGTTTATTTCAATCAACCAGATTCTCCAATGACTAAAGAAGTAAAAGATGGTTTTATAGAAAACCATAAAAAATATATAGATATTCATGTTGTTATCGAAGGAGAAGAGAAAATAGGATATATCTCTAATACTGATGTAAAATTAATAAAAGAGTATGATGAAGCTGGAGATTACGAATTATATGAGGGAGAATTAGAAAATTTATTCTATTTAAATTCTAAAAAATTTATAGTTCTTTATCCTGGAGAACCTCATATGGCATTAATAAAAGGTGGAGAAAAACCAGCAAAAGTCAGAAAAGTAATATTTAAAGTTTTAGTTGATTAATTATTGTTTAATAAAAATTAAGGAGAGAGGTCAATGAATAGACTAAATGAAGTAAAAGGTAAATTAATAGTTTCATGTCAAGCACTTCCAGATGAACCATTACATAGTTCATTTATTATGGGAAGAATGGCTTATGCAGCTTTTGTAGGTGGAGCTTCAGGAATTAGAGCAAATACGGTTGTAGATATTCAAGAGATAAAGAAAAATGTAAATCTTCCAATTATAGGAATTATAAAAGAGCAATATGGAGATAACCAAGTATATATAACTCCAACAATGAAAGAGATAGATGCCTTAGTAGCGGAGGGAGTAGATGTAATAGCTATTGATGGAACTAAAAGAGAAAGACCAGATGGAAGAACTTTAGAAGATTTAATGAAAGAAGCAAAAACTAAATATCCTAATCAAATATTTATGGCTGATATTTCATGTGTAGAAGAAGCTGTAACTGCTGAGAAAATAGGTTTTGATATAGTTGGAACTACTTTAGTAGGTTATACAGAGTATACAAAAGGAAATGATCCAGTAACTGAATTAGAAAAAGTAATAAAAGCTGTATCTATTCCTGTAATAGGAGAAGGAAATTTAGATACTCCTGCTAAAGCTAAAAGAGCATTAGAATTAGGAGCATTTGCAGTAGTTGTTGGAGGAGCTATTACTAGACCACAACAAATTACAAGAAAATTTGTAACAGAAATGGAAAAATAGTTTCAAAAAACTGAAAAAAAGTTTAAAATTAAAAAAAGGTTGACAAAGTATAAAAAATATATTATTATTAAAACACAATTAAATATTTGCCTCACGCTTTCTGTGGGGTAGAGGCGCAAAATGTTAACAGTCTTTAGTGGAGCTAGAGAGAGCGAAGAAACTATTGAGAAGGAGCTTTTGCCGAAGTTTGTAATATATCTCAATATTACTTGCTGGGTCTATGGTTAAGAGCCATAGGACTGTCTTAATAAACTTCCCCAGTTTATTAAGTTGTGCTATCTCAAGTGGGAGTAAGAGGGGCATTGTACAAAAAATATGTTTTTTTGTATATTTAAAATCACTTTGTTTTTAAGATAGCACCATCCAATTTTGGGTTGGTGCTTTTTTTATTAAAAGTGATAAAAACTTCTTTCTTTATTTGAGGGGGGTCGGGGAAAAATTATATTTAAAATTTAAAGAAGGAGTGGACAAAATGAGAAACAGATTAGCAAAATTAGCATTAGCAGCATTAACAGCAGTAGCATTAGTAGGATGTGGAGGAGCAAAAGAAAGTAAAGAAACAAATACATTTAAGATAGGAATGGAAGCAGGATATGCACCATATAACTGGACACAATTAACAGATGCAAATGGTGGAGTAAAAATTTCTGGTTCATCTGAATATGCAGGTGGATATGACATAGAGATAGCTAAAAGAATAGCTGATGGTTTAGGAAAAGAATTAGTAGTAGTAAAAACAGAATGGGATGGATTGGTACCAGCTTTAGTTTCTGGTAAAGTAGATGCAATAATAGCAGGTATGTCACCAACAGCTGAGAGAAAAGAAACAATTGATTTTACAGATACTTATTACCAATCAAATTTAGTAATGTTAGTTAAAAATGGTGGGGACTATGTAAATGCTAAAACACTTGCTGATTTTTCAGGAGCAAAGATCACAGGGCAACTAAATACATTCCATTATACAGTAATAGATCAAATACCAAATGTAAATAAACAACCAGCAATGGATAACTTCCCAGCTATGAGAGTAGCATTAGAAAGTGGAGTAATAGATGGATATGTAACAGAAAGACCTGAAGCAATAAGTGCTCAATCAGCTAATAGTAACTTTAAAATGGTAGAGTTTACAGATGGATTTGTAACTTCACCAGAAGATACAGCAATAGCAGTAGGATTGGCAAAAAATAGTCCATTAAAAGATAAAGTAAATGAAATTTTAAGAGGAATATCTCAAGAGGAAAGATTAGAGATAATGGATAAAGTTATTCAAAATCAACCAGCAGCACAATAGAGTGAATAGTTAAGTAAGGGAGAGTTATAAAGATGAGTTTAGAATGGATAATCAGGATATTAGAGAACAACTGGCCAATGTTTTTACGTGGTGCAGGAGTAACTTTATGGATATCAGTAGTGGGAACAATTTTAGGGACAATTATTGGACTTATAGTAGGAGTTATTAGAACTATTCCTGTTCCAGAAAAAGGGGCTAAAAAAGGTGTTTTAAGAGTAGTTAACTGGTTATTATCTGCATATATTGAATTTTTCAGAGGAACACCAATGATAGTTCAAGCAATGGTAATTTATTATGGATCAGCACTTGCTTTTGAAATAGATATTGATAGAATAGCAGCAGCATTATTTATAGTTTCAATCAATACAGGTGCATATATGTCTGAAATTGTAAGAGGAGGAATTATTTCAGTTGATAAGGGGCAATTTGAAGCAGCTCAAGCAATTGGGATGAATCATTTTCAAACTATGACAAATGTTGTTTTACCACAAGTAGTTAGAAATATATTACCAGCAACAGGAAATGAATTTGTAATCAATATTAAAGATACATCTGTTCTAAATGTTATTTCTGTATCAGAGTTATTCTTTCAAACAAAAACAGTTGCAGGAAATAACTTTAGATATTTTGAAACATTCTTTATAACTTGTATATTATATTTTGTAATGACATTTACAATAACAAGAATATTAAGATATATAGAAGTAAAATTAGATGGACCAGACAACTATATGATAATGGCTGGAAATCAAATGCAAGTTGAAAGACCAGAAGAAAAATTAAAAAGAGAAGCAAACTAGAGGGAGGAAAAAATGAGTGAAAATATAATAGAGATAAAACATTTGAGTAAAGCCTTTGGTGAGCATAAGGTTCTTAAAGATATAGATTTTTCAGTAAAAAAAGGAGAAGTTGTTTGTATCATAGGTTCATCTGGATCAGGGAAATCAACTTTATTAAGATGTATAAATCTTTTAGAGAAACCAAGTGGTGGACAGATTATCTATAATGGAGAAAATATTTTAGATGATAATCATGATATTTGCCAATATAGAACAAAGTTAGGAATGGTATTCCAACAGTTTAATCTTTTTAATAATCATAATGTGCTTAGTAATTGTGTTGTAGGTCAAATGAAAGTATTGGGAAGAAGTAGAGAAGAGGCTGAAAAAATTGCTATGAAATATCTACAAGTAGTAGGAATGAGTAATTATATCAATGCAAAACCTAAACAGCTTTCAGGAGGACAAAAGCAGAGAGTAGCAATAGCTAGGGCTCTTTCTATGGAACCAGATGCAATATTATTTGATGAACCTACATCAGCTCTTGATCCAGAGATGGTAGGAGAAGTATTAAAAGTAATGAAAGAATTGGCTGATAGTGGGCTTACTATGTTGGTTGTAACACATGAAATGGGATTTGCTAAAGAGGTTTCTGATAGAGTTGTATTTATGAATAATGGGTATATAGAAGAAGAGGGAACACCAGAAGAAATTTTTAATAATCCTAAAAAAGAGAGAACAAGAGAGTTTTTAAAAAGGGCTTTAGTAAAAAATTAGATAAAAAGGTTACTGTGAATTTAATAACAGTAACCTTTTTTTACAAAGTAAATCTTTGAATAAAGAAAAATAAACAAAATATATATAAATAAATAAACAAGCAGAACTCTCTAATAGACAGATAGAGGAAAAATGTATTAAATAGTAACAAAAAAATAGATGACTAAGTCAAAAACTGTTCATAAAAAGATTAAAAAATGGACGTATATTTTCTTGATAAAAGGTATATATTAGTATAAAATCTAGGGTAGGTAAGTTTATACTATAAGGTTAATTATTGGGTATGGGTTATTAAAAAACTGTGTAAACTACAAAAAGGAAAAATAAAAATTGAAAATAATTTGAGGTGAGTAATTTGAAAAAAACTAAAATTGTTTGTACAATTGGACCTAAAACTGAATCAGTGGAAAGTTTAAAAACTCTTTTAAAAACAGGAATGAACATGATGAGATTAAACTTCTCTCATGGAGATTATGAAGAGCACGGAAATAGAATAATTAACTTTAGACAAGCTCAAAAAGAAACAGGAATAAGAGCAGCTTTATTACTAGATACAAAAGGACCAGAAATAAGAACTATAAAACTTGAAGGTGGAAAAGATGTTACAATAGTAGCAGGACAAGAATTCACAATAACTACTGATAAAACAGTTATTGGAAATAACACAAAAGTTGCAGTTACTTATGAAGGATTTGCAAGAGATTTAAAAGTAGGAAATACTATATTAATAGATGATGGATTATTAGCATTTACAGTTACTGAAATTAATGGAAATGAAGTAAAATGTATAGCACAAAATGGTGGAGAATTAGGAGAGAATAAAGGGGTTAACTTACCAAATGTAGCAGTTAACTTACCAGCATTAGCTGAAAAAGATATTAATGACCTTAAATTTGGTTGTGAGCAAGGAATAGATTATGTTGCAGCATCATTTATCAGAAAAGCTGATGATGTAAGAGCAGTAAGAAGAGTTTTAGATGAGAATGGTGGACAAAGAATTGGAATTATTTCTAAAATAGAAAACCAAGAAGGATTAGATAATTTCGAAGAAATCTTAGCTTTATCAGATGGTATTATGGTAGCTAGAGGAGATCTTGGAGTAGAAATTCCAGTAGAAGATGTACCAGTAGCACAAAAAATGATGATAAAAAGATGTAACGAAGTTGGAAAAGTAGTTATTACAGCTACTCAAATGTTAGATTCTATGATTAAAAATCCTAGACCTACAAGAGCAGAAGTAAACGACGTTGCAAACGCTATATTAGATGGAACAGATTGTGTAATGCTTTCTGGAGAGTCTGCAAAAGGTAAATATCCAGTAGAAGCTGTTACTGTAATGGCTAAAGTTGCAGCTAAAATGGATCCACTAGTAAATGTAAAAAGAATTATGGATAAAGATGATATAACAATAACTTCAGCTGTAGCAAGAGGAACTGCAGATGTAAGTGAAGAGTTAGGAGCAAAAGTTATCGTAGTAGCTACTCAATCAGGAAGAGCAGCAAGAGATATGAGAAGATACTTCCCAGCAGCTACAATACTTGCTATAACTAATGATGAGAAAACAGCTAACCAATTAGTAATTTCTAGAGGAGTTGTTCCTTACTATGATAATAATGTAGAAACATTAGACTCTTTCTTCGAATTAGCTGAAAAAGTATCAGTTGAATTAGGATTAGCTCAATCAGGTGATGTTGTAGTAGCAACTTGTGGAGAAAAAGTATTTGAAGTAGGAACTACAAACTCTGTAAAAGTAATAAAAGTAAAATAGTCAAAAATAATAATTTATGATATAATATCTATATAATTTCAAATTATACGAAAACATTTAGGAGGTCTTTTAAATGACAAGAATAGTTGATGTAGTAGCAAGAGAAATCCTTGACTCAAGAGGAAACCCTACTGTAGAAGTAGATGTAGTACTAGAGTGTGGAGCAAAAGGAAGAGCAGCAGTTCCATCTGGAGCTTCAACAGGAGCTTACGAAGCTGTTGAGTTAAGAGATGGAGATAAATCAAGATATTTAGGAAAAGGTGTATTAACAGCAGTTAATAACGTAAATACTGAAATCAAAGAAGCTATCTTAGGAATGGATGCTATTGACCAAGTTGCAATAGACAGAACTATGATAGAATTAGATGGAACTCCAAACAAAGGAAGATTAGGAGCTAACGCTATACTAGGAGTATCATTAGCAGTTGCTAAAGCAGCAGCAGAAGCATTAGGAATGCCTCTATATAAATACTTAGGAGGAGTAAACGCTAAAGAATTACCTCTACCTATGATGAACATCTTAAACGGAGGATCTCACGCTGACTCTGCAGTAGACGTACAAGAGTTTATGATTCAACCAGTTGGAGCAAAAACTTTTGCAGAAGCTATGCAAATGGGATGTGAAGTATTCCACCACTTAGGAAAACTATTAAAGAAAATGGGAGATTCTACTAACGTAGGAAATGAAGGAGGATATGCTCCAGCTAAAATAAATGGAACTGAAGGAGCTTTAGACCTTATCGTTGAAGCTATAAAAGCTGCTGGATATGAGCCAGGAAAAGATATCACTTTCGCAATCGATGCTGCATCAAGTGAGTTCTGTAAAGAAGTAGCACCAGGAAAATTCGAATACCACTTCACAAGAGAAGGAGGAGTTGTAAGAACTTCTGAAGAAATGGTAGAATGGTATGCTAAACTTGTTGAAAAATATCCAATCAAATCTATCGAAGATGGATTAGGAGAAGATGACTGGGCAGGATGGCAATTATTAACTGCTAAAATCGGAGATAAGGTACAAATCGTTGGAGACGACTTATTTGTAACTAACACTGAAAGACTTAAAAAAGGAATAGAGTTAAAAGCTGGAAACTCTATCTTAATAAAACTTAACCAAATCGGATCATTAACTGAAACTTTAGATGCTATCGAAATGGCAAAAAGAGCAGGAATGACTGCAGTTGTATCTCACAGATCTGGAGAAACTGAAGATGCTACAATAGCTGATATAGCTGTTGCAACAAACGCAGGACAAATCAAAACTGGATCAACTTCAAGAACTGACAGAATGGCTAAATACAACCAATTATTAAGAATTGAGCAAGAATTAGGATCAATGGCTCAATACAATGGTTTAGAAGTATTCTATAACATTAAAAAATAATTAAAAAATATATAATTAAAGACCCCTCTTAGAAATTTCTAAGGGGGGTTTTATAATTTACAGGGAAAATATGATATAATATAAAAAAATATTAGGAGGATATATGAATTTAAAATTAATAATATTTGATATGGATGGAGTAATTTTAGATAGTGAAAGAGTTGCTAATTTAGCTTGGTTTGAAGTGAGTAAAAAATATAATTTAGAATTGACATTAGAAAGTTTAAGAGAGATAAAAGGCGGAACTACAACTAGAACAAAAAGGATATTATCTGAGAGAGTTGGAGTAGAATTAGCAGAGAAAATAATGAAAGAAAAAAGAGAGATACAGCTAGATATTATAAAAAATGAAGGAGGAATAAAATTAAAAAAAGGAGTTGTAGAACTTTTAGAATACATAAAAGAAAAGAAATTAAAATGTGCAGTAGCAACTTCAACAAGTAGAGAGAGTGCTAAAAAACAATTAAAAGAAACAGGAGTATATGATTATTTTGATACATTGGTTTTTGGAGATGAAGTAGAAAACGGGAAGCCAGCACCAGATATATTTTTAAAAGCCTGTGAAAAGTTTGAAATAAATCCTAAAGCAGCTTTTGTTATTGAAGATTCAGTATTAGGAGCTACAGCAGCTAATAGAGCTGGAATAAAATGTTTTGTAGTAGAAGATACCATAAAATTTACTGAAGAAGAAAATAAATTGGCTTATAGAAAATTTGAGAGCTTACTAGAGGTAAGGGAATATTTAAAATAAAAAGCACAAGGTTTGTGCTTTTTATTTTTAGGATAAGTAATTTTCTACTAAATTTTCTTTTTTCAAAATGTAAATAGAACTGTCTTTAAAAGTGTTGAATTCAGCAAGGAAAATAAAAGTTGAATCTTCATAATAAAAAGATTTGTTATTGTACATATGTTCTAATTGTAAGAGAAGTTCGTTGTGGTCGTATAAAAAATTATTTTTTTTATTTTTTGCCATTTTATTATAATTATCTGTGACAATTTCTTTAAGTGTTGTATGTAATAATATAATCTCTTTAATTTCAACAGAAGAGTTTTGAGAAATAAGTTCTTTTAATTTTTTTTCAAAATCTTTTATTGAATTAAAAGTAGTTATAAGGTTAGAGACTACTTTTGAATCTTTTAATTTAGAGGTAAGTAAATTATTAAAATAAGTATTTGCTAAATCATATTTAAGACATTCAATTAAAAAGGAATCAAAATTATTTTCTACATGATCTATAAAGTAATGAACATTTTCAAGTACATATTTAAAAGATTTTTTTACAATCATTTGAAGAGTAAATAATTTAGTATCTTCTTCTAAATTATATTTTTTTAACAAAGAGATTATTTTATGATTTTCTTCTAATAAATTATTACTAGGAAGAATAAATTTTAAATGTGATATTTTACTATTAGGTGCTTGAGAACCTTTTAATTTAATATAATTTATATCGAAATTACAAAGTTCCTTAATTAAAATTAAAGTTGGTAAGATAAATTTATTTTCTAAATCAAAAAAACGAGTATATTCTTTATCTAAAGATAAAATATTTTTAATTTCTTTTTTTGTTAAAGTAATTTCAGAGTTATATTTAAGTTTTATTAAAAGATAAAAAAATAATTTTTTAATATTAGGATTATCAAATTTTAGTAAAAGTTCAAGTTGATATTTGAGAATTAAATTATTATGATTAATTAAATAGTCATAAATTGTTTCTGAAATAAAAAATATATATTTATTTTCATTAATTAAAAAACAAGAAACTAAATTGATTATTCCAAAAAGTTCATCATCTTGATTTTTGATTAAAATTTTCTTTTCGAAAAATAAATTTAAGAATCTTTCAATATTTTCTTCTTGTATTTCTTTATAAAAAAAATCTTTCTCTATTTCAAGTATAATTTTTTTCTTTTTTATAGAAGTATTAATTAAAAAATTTAAAAAAAATCGTTCTTTTAAATTTATTTTTTTATTGAAACTTAACTTTAAGTTTGAATTTTGAATTTCTTCTATATTTTCAAATAAATTTTTCATATTTTTTTATCCTCCTTTTGAAAAAAATAAACGATTAAATAATATATAAAAAAAACGTTGTTTTAATAAAAAGTCTTATTTTAAATAAAATTATATAAATATAGATTAATTTAAAATTTTATTAAATTTATATTTAAATTATAAACGAAAATAAAAATATTTTTGACAACGTCAATTTATTATAGCATAATAAGGATATAAAATGAAGTATTTGAATTAAAAAAAAACAAAAGGAGGATAAAAATGAAGAAAATATTAATATTAACTCATGGATATTGGGGAAAATACTTAATAGAAAGTGCAAAGATGATTGTTGGAGATACTTCAAATATTGAAAGTTTACCATTATTACCTCATGAAACTTTAGAAGAATATGAGAAAAAAGTAAAAGATAAGATGGAAGAGTGTAATAATGAAATTCTTTTTTTGACAGATATAGCAGGAGGAACTACTACAAATGTAGCGATGAAATTAGCATATCCCTTACATTTAAAAGTTCTTTCTGGTTTAAGTGCTCCCTTGTTATTTGAAGTTATTAATGCAGGTGAAGAATTAGAAAAAGAAGAAATAATACAAGAGGTTATTCAAGAAGCAAGAGAAAATTGTAAAGATGTTTTAAAAAGTTTATTAAATAAAAATTAAAGGAGAAAAAAATGGCAGAAATAGTATTAGCAAGAATTGATAGTAGACAATTACATGGACAGGTAGTAACCAAATGGATTCCACAATCAGAGGCAAAAAAAGTTGTACTAATTAATGATGAATTAGTTAATGATGAGTTTATGAAAATGATTTATTTAAATGCTGCACCAAATGGAGTAAAAGTTGAAATAGTAACTGCAGAAGAAGCTGGAAAAAAATATTTGGAAAATCAATTTGGGACAGGAAAAGTATTAGTTTTAATTCCTAATTTGAAAATGTTAGAGAAAGCATATACAGCAGGTTTGAGATTAGAAAAACTTCAGGTAGGAGGACTAGGAGGAGCTCCAAACAGGAAAGTTGTTTTTGGAAATATAACTTTAGATGATTATGATGTAGAAGTTTTAAAAAAAGTTGAAAATTTAGGAACAGAAATTTATTTTCAGATTATTCCAGAAGATGTACCACAAAAATTTTCAGAAATATTAAAAAAATATTAATATATTAATATTATAAAATTAGGGGGGATAAAAATGAGTCATTTATCTATTTCAATAGCAATGGGATTAATTTTTTGGTTTACAAGATTAAGATTTGGTTATACTTTTTCTTCAATTTTATTTCAACCAGTAAGTATAGGATTATTTGTTGGAATATTATATGGTGATATAGCAACAGGAATGAAGATTGGAGCAGCAGTCCAATTAGTTTATTTAGGGGTAACTTCAACACCAGGAGGAAATGTTCCATCAGACCCAGCATTAGCCTCATGTGTTGCAATACCAATAGCACTTCAAACAGGAATGGAACCAACTTTAGCAGTAGCATTAGCAGTTCCTTTTGGTGTTTTAGGAGTATTTTTAGACCAATTAAGAAGGACAACAAACTCTGCTTGGGTACATTTAGCTGATAAATATGCAGAAGAAGCTAATACAAATGGAATAATGAGATGTGCATTCTTATATCCAGCTATGGTAGGATTTATTTTAAGATTTCCGCCAGTATTTCTAGCTACATATTATGGAGAAAGAGTAGTTAATAGTTTTTTAAATTCAATTCCTCAATGGTTATTACATTCTTTTGAAATAATAGGTGGAGTATTACCCGCATTAGGATTTGCAATAACAATTTTAGTAATAGGTAAGAAACATTTAATGCCATTTTTTATTTTAGGATATTTTGCAGTAAAGTATTTACAAATAAATGTTATGGCTGCTGCAATTTTTGGATCTTGTTTTTCTTTATTATTTATATATTTAAGTTCTTCAAAGAAGGAGGATTAATATTATGGAAAATCTAAATAAACAAACTGAAAAAATAATAACAAAAAAAGAATTAAGAAAAGCTTGGTTTATATGGTACTTAGGAGCTGAATTATCAAATTCGTATGAAAGATTACAAAGTTTAGTTTTTTGTGCATCAATGATTCCAGTTTTAAAGAAATTATATCCTGCAAAAGAAGAATTGTCAGAAGGATTAAAAAGACATTTAAGTTTTTTTAATACAGAAGGAATAGCAGGAAGTATAGTTCAAGGAATAGCTATTGCTATGGAAGAGCAAAGAGCTGTAACCAATGACTCAAGTCAAGATAGTATGATAACAAGTATAAAGACTGGATTAATGGGACCAGTAGCAGGGATTGGAGATTCAATAGTTTGGGCAGCTATAATGCCAATTATTATAGCTTTATTTTTACCATTTGCAATACAAGGAAGTTCTTTAGGAGCTATAATGCCAATTTTATTATATACAGGAATCTCTATGTTAATTGGATATTTTTTATGTGTAAGAGGATATACTATTGGAAGAAATTCCATTTTACAATTATTACAGAATGGGAAAGTAAAAGATTTAATTGAAGGAGCAGCAGTATTAGGTTTATTCATGATGGGAGCTTTAGCAGCTAGTTATATAAATATAAAAACACCAATGGAAATAGCTGTAGAAAATTCACAACCAATAGTCCTTCAACAAATTTTAGACTCAATAGTTCCAGGTGCTTTAGAGTTATTTGCTGTATTTTCTATATATTTTTATATGAAGAAGAAGGGACCAAATTATAATGTTATTATGATAACAATATTGATTGTAAGTGTAATAACTTCTATTTTAGGAATTTTATAGTAAGTAAGATGACTGGAGTAAGATAACTGGGAAATAGCCTAATTTCCCAGTTAGTATTATTTAAAATAGGAGATGAAATTAAATGAATATCTATGAAAAAATAGGTTTGAAGAGAGTAATTAATGGTAGTGGAAAAATGACAGCTCTAGGTGTATCGAAAGTAAGTGATACAGTTGTAGAAACAATGAGAGAAGCTGGACAAAATTTTGTTGTGATAGATGATTTAATAGATAGAGTTGGAGAAATTATATCTAAAGTTACTGGTGGAGAAGATACTTGTGTAACTTCAAGTGCATCAGCTGGGATAGCTTTAACAGTAGCGGGATTAATTACTGGAAAGAATATAGATTTAGTTGAGAAGATGCCAAATAGTGTTGGATTAAAAAACAAAGTTATAATTCAAAAGGGACACTCTGTAAATTTTGGGGCACCAATACCTACAATGGTAAGATTGGGTGGAGGAGTTCCAGTAGAAGTAGGATATAGTAATGAGGTAAGAACAGAGCATGTAGAGGAAGCAATAGATGAAAATACAGTAGCTTTACTATATGTAAAATCTCATCACTCTGTTCAAAAGGGAATGTTATCAATAGAAGAAATGGCTGAAATAGCTCATAAATACTCTTTACCTCTAGTAATAGATGCAGCAGCAGAAGAAGATATACAAAAATATTTAAAAATGGGTGGAGATTTAGTAATTTATTCTGGTGCTAAAGCTCTTTGTGGGCCAGCTTCTGGATTTGTAACAGGAAAAAAAGAGTATATAGAAGCGATAAAGTTACAATACAAAGGTATTGGAAGAGCAATGAAAATAGGCAAGATGTGCATGATGGGACTGATGAAAGCAGTAGAAGAGTATTCGAAAAGAGATGAAAAAGCAATTATTGATGAACAATTAAGATTAGCGAATCTTTTAATAGATGAGTTAAAAGATGAGAAAAAAGTAATTACTTCAATAGTGCAAGATGAAGCAGGAAGAGAAATATATAGAGTTCAATTAAAATTAAATGAAAAATTAGTAAGTATGGGTGGAAAAGAGTTTATGAAATATCTTCGTGAAGGAGAAGTAGAGATTCATGTAAGAAAACATTATGCTAACTTGGGAATTGTAAATGTGGATATGAGAGCCTTAACAGATGATGATGTAAAATATATTGCAAAAAGAGTAAAAGAGATATTAAAGTAAAAGTTATGGAGGAAGAAAGATGAGAACAAAGATTAAATTTTATAAAGATAAATTAGCAGTAAATTTTCTAGCTAAAGATAAGGAAAATGGAAAAGAGGTATATGAAGCAATAAATGGATATACTGCTGTAGGAGTATTATCAAAACAATTTGATAGTGTAGAAGAAGGAATAAAATATGTCAAAGATTTCCAAAAAGAAGTACCTGTTGTATCTGTAGGATTAGGTTCAGGAGATCCTGCTCAATTTCAAAAAGCAGCTCTTATAGCAGCAGCAACTAATCCAGGACATGTAAATCAAGTATTTACAGGAGCGGGATATGCAGCAGGAGCAATGAAAGCTTTAAATGCAGATGAGACAGCAATAAATGTATTGATGAGCCCAACTGGAATAGTAGGGAAAGTAAAAATTTCAACAGGAGAGTTAAGTTCAAAAGAAAAAGATGCAATAGTAGATGTAGATACAGCAATGGCAATGTTATTGGATATGAAAGCCCATGCAGTAAAATTTTTTCCAATGGGTGGATTAAAATCAATAGAGGAATTAAAAGCAGTGGCTGAAGCTTGTGTAAGACATGGAGTTCCAATGTTAGAACCAACTGGAGGAATAACATTAGATAATTTTAAAGAAATTACAAAAGTATGTCTAGATGCAGGAGTAAATAAAGTAATGCCACATATTTATAATGCAGTAATAGATTCAGAAACTGGAAAAACTAAAGTAGAAGATGTAAGAAAAGTTTATGAAATGATGAAAGAGTTATTAGACTAAAAGGGTAAGGGTATTAGAAATATGAAGGAATTGTAGCTATTAAAGATAATAGCTACAATTTTTTATTGACAATTGTACAAATTTATAATATACTTATTCTAAGATTATAGAAAAGGAGGTTATCAATATGAGAGCACAATATTGGTGGAGCTACATAGAAAAATTATATAATAATTTAAAAAATGTTAGATATTGGCTTTGGTCTATTGATAACATATCTCTATCTATGTAACTTCAGAAATCATAAAAGATTCTATTATTTCAAAGATGGAGATATTAGAATCAGTAAATTTAGTTTTTAAGCAGTCTAACAGACTGCTTTTTTTATTTTCAAGGAAAGGGAGAGGATAATATGGAAGAAACGAGAGAATTATGGAACAGTAGAAAAGGATTTATTTATGCAGCTGTAGGTGCAGCAATAGGATTAGGAAATTTATGGAGATTTCCATTTCAAGCATATAAAAATGGTGGAGGAGCATTCTTTTTACCATATATAGTAGCACTATTTACTTGTGGAGTACCTCTTATGATATTAGAGTATCAGCTTGGTAAAAAAGTAAGAGGAGGGTCTACAAAAGCTTTTAGAATGCTAGGTAAAAATTTTGAGTGGTTTGGTTGGTTGCAAGTAATGATACCAATAGTAGTAATGATGTTTTATTGTACAATAATATCAGTTGCAGTAGTATTTATGATTTGGTCATTAGGACATGCTTTTGGTATTGTAAACTGGATGTCAGACCCTGGGAAATTAATGGGAGTAATAACAGGAAGTGCTAATGGATCTTTTGATTTTAAAGCAGGGATAAGTAAATATATGTTATGCTTTATATTTGTAGTTTGGTTTGGTAACTGGATAATTGTAAAAAAGGGAATATCTGCAGGAATAGAAAAATGTTCAAAAATATTTACACCGCTACTTATGGGATTGATGTTATTATTTATGATAAATTCTTTAAGATTAAAAGGAGCTGTAGTAGGTCTTAATGCATTATTTACTCCTAATTTTGAAGCTATATTAAATCCAAGTATTTGGGTAGCAGCTTATGCACAAGTATTTTTTTCAACTACATTAGCAGTAGGAGTTATGATAGCTTATGGTTCATATATTCCTAAAAAATGGGATATAGTAAATAGTTCTTTTATAACAGTATTAGCTAATGCATCATTTGATATAATTTCAGGAATAACAGTATTTTCAACATTAGGATATTTAGTCAATAGTATTGGAGTAGATTTTAATTCTTTTGGTAATGGAGCTGGTATAGCATTTATAGCTTTTCCAATAGCTATATCAACAATAACAGCTAATACTTTTTTACAAGGTATGATAGGATTTATATTTTTTTTCTGTCTTTTTATTGCAGGATTATCTTCAAGTATATCTATGCTAGAAGCTTTTACAACTGGAGCATTGGATAAATTTAAAATGTCCAGAGAAAAATTAGTAGGAATAATATCTTTTATAGGTTTAGTAGGAAGTGCAGCTTTCTCTACATATGCAGGATTTAATTATATATTGGATATAGTGGATTCACATGTGGGGAACTATATAATAGCTACATTAGGATTGATAGAAACAATTTTAGTGTGTAGATATTATGGAATAGAAAAGATAAGAGTAGAAGCAAATGAGTACTCTGATTTTGAGATAGGAAGATGGTTTGATGTTTTATTAAAATATGTAACTCCAACTCTTTTAGGAATAACAGTAGTAACTAATCTGATAAAAGGAATAAAAAATATGACAGTAGGAAATCTAGTTTTTGGTTGGGGAACTATCTTAATGATGATAATTTTTGCAACAATATTTTATAAAAAAGAGTGGGAAAATAAGTCAGAAAGAGATTAGGAGGAAATAATGAATACAAGTGCGGTTATAATGATGGTATTTGGTTGTACAATAGTTTGGGGAGGATTGTTGCTCTCTATTGGAATAACTTTAAAGAAAGAAAAGGATGAAGAAAGGTAAAAATACTTTAAAAACAGTAGTATTTGTGCTAAAATATTAGAAAATATTTGTAATAGAGAGGAAGAGAAGATGGAAAACAGAAATGTAGTAGATGTATTATTAGAGCGTGGATATATTAAACAATTCACACATGAAGATGAGATAAGAGAGGCTTTAGGAAAAGAAAAAGTAACTTTTTATATAGGATTTGATCCTACAGCAGATAGCTTACATGTAGGGCACTTTATAGCTATGATGTTTATGGCACATATGCAAAAATTTGGACACAGACCAATTGCTTTAGTTGGTGGGGGAACTGCTATGATAGGAGATCCTAGTGGTAGAACTGATATGAGACAGATGATGACTAAAGAAACAATAGCTCACAATGTAGCTTGTATCAAAAAACAAATGGAAAAATTTATAGATTTTAGTGAAGGAAAAGCAATATTAGAAAACAATGCTGATTGGTTATTAGGACTAAACTATGTTGATTTTATTAGAGATATTGGAGCACATTTCTCTGTAAATAGAATGCTTGCAGCTGAGTGTTTTAAACAAAGAATGGAAGCAGGACTATCATTCTTGGAGTTCAACTATATGCTTATGCAAGGATATGACTTCTTAGTTTTAAATAAAAAACATGGGTGTACTATGCAATTAGGTGGAGATGATCAATGGTCAAATATGATAGCAGGAGTAGAATTAATTAGAAAGAAAGAACAAAAACAAGCTTTTGCTATGACATGTACACTTCTTACAAATAGTGAAGGTAAGAAAATGGGAAAAACTGCAAAAGGAGCATTATGGTTAGATGCAGCTAAAACTAGTCCGTATGAATTCTATCAATATTGGAGAAATGTTGCAGATGCTGACGTGGAAAAATGTCTAGCACTATTAACATTCTTACCAATGGATGAAGTAAGAAGATTAGGAGCATTAGAAGGAGCAGAAATTAATCAAGCTAAGAAAATATTAGCTTATGAAGTTACAAAATTAATACATGGAGAAGAGGAAGCTTTAAAAGCTCAACAAGGAGCAGAGGGAGCTTTTGGTGGTGGAGATATGAGTAATGTACCATCGATAGATTTCCCAAGTGACAAATTAGGAACAGAGCTTTTAGATTTATTAGTTGAGCATAAACTTATAAAATCTAAAGGTGAAGGAAGAAAATTTGTAACTCAAAATGGATTAACAGCTGCAGATAATAAAGTAACAGATTTTGCTATGAAAATAACTGAAGATCTATTTAAAGATGGAGAATTTGTAGTAAAAATAGGAAAGAAAAAAATATATAGAGTAGTTCTAAAATAATAAAAGGTGATTTTTTTGACAGACATAATTTTGAGGAAGATGGAAGAAAAAGATATACAAAATATTTATAAATATATCCATCTAGATTATGTAAAAAAATATTTTCCTGATAAAGAAAAAGAGCAGTGGGAAGCACATAAAAGATGGTATTCTTTTGTGATAAACTCTCCCACATATCTTTTTTATACAATTGAAAGCTTAGGGAGAGAATTTTTAGGAACAGTAAAATTTGAAATGAAATCTAAAACTCAAGCTATAATAAGTATATACTTAGTAAAAAAAATAAGAGGAAAAGGATACTCAGAGGCAGCTATTTATTATAGTATAGAGGAGTTAAAATTTGAAAGACCTCAAGTAAAAAAAGTCTGTGCATATATTCTTGATGAAAATGAAATCTCTAAAAAAATTTTTTTAAAGAATAATTTTATCTTTAAGGGAAATAAGGAATATTTAGGAGCAGAACACCTTTTATTTGAAAGAAAAATAACTTAAGAGGTAAAAGATGACTAAAAAAGAAAAAGTTATAAATATTTTGGAAATACTGAATGAAAAATTTGGAAAACCAGAGTGTGCTTTAAAGTACAACACACCTTTTGAATTATTAGTAGCAGTAATTCTTTCAGCTCAATGTACAGATGTCAGAGTAAATATTGTAACTTCTGAGATGTATAAAAAAGTTAATACTCCAGAGCAATTTGCTAACTTACCTGTAGAAGAGATAGAAGAGATGATAAAAAGTACTGGTTTTTACAGAAATAAAGCAAAAAATATAAAATTATGTAGTCAACAGTTATTAAATGAGTATAATGGAGAAATACCGCAGGAGATGGATAAGCTTGTAAAGCTAGCAGGTGTTGGAAGAAAGACAGCCAATGTTGTTAGAGGAGAGATATGGGGACTTGCTGATGGTATAACAGTTGATACACATGTAAAAAGATTGAGTAATTTAATAGGTTTAACAAAAAATGATGATCCTATAAAAATAGAGCAAGATTTAATGAAGATTGTTCCAAGAGATAGCTGGATAGATTTTTCACATTATTTGATATTACAGGGAAGAGATAAGTGTATAGCAAGAAGACCAAAATGTCAAGAGTGCGAGATATCAGGTTATTGTACATATGGAAAAAAGAAATTAATTAATTCTTGACAACATAACTAAAGAATGGTATAACATTATAGTAAGGAAATGTCACTTTTATAGGGAGAGGGTAAATATGAAAGTTTATCTAGATAATAATGCAACTACTAAAATGGATAAAGAAGTTTTTGAGGCAATGGTTCCATATTTAACAGAGTTTTATGGAAACTCTTCAAGTTTACATCTATTTGGTAGAGAAACAAATAAGGCACTAAATGAATCAAGAGAAAGCATAGCTAAATTTTTAGGAGCTGAACCAGATGAGATAATCTTTACAGCTTCTGGAAGTGAGTCAGATAACCTTGCTATAAGAGGTATAGCTAGAGCTTATAAAAATAGAGGAAAACATATAATAACAAGTCCAATAGAGCACCCAGCTGTAAAAAATACATTAAAAGACTTAGCTGAAGATGGTTATGAGATAACCACTATACCAGTAGATCATAATGGTGTATTAGATATAGAGGCTTTAAAAGCAGCTATTAAAGATGATACTATATTAATAACTGTAATGCATGCTAACAATGAAGTTGGTTCATTTCAACCGATAGAAGAGATAGGAAAAATAGCTAAAGAAAATAGAATAATCTTCCATGTAGATGCAGTACAAACTATGGGAAAATTAGATATAAAACCAAAAGAGATGGGAATAGATTTATTATCATTCTCAGGACATAAGTTTTATGGACCAAAAGGAATAGCAGGATTATTCTGGAGAAATGGAGTAAGATTTGGAAAAGTTTTAACTGGTGGAGGGCAAGAGAAAAAAAGAAGACCAGGAACTTCAAATATTCCAGGAATAGTTGGAATGGCTAAAGCTCTTGAATTAGCTTATAAAGATATGGCTGAAGAGTGGAAAAAAGAAGAAGAATTAAGAAACTATCTTGAAGATGAAATTGTTAAAAGAATACCAGAAGTAGTGGTTAATGCAAAAGCTGTTAGAAGGTTGCCAGGGACTTCAAGTATTACATTTAAATATCTTGAAGGGGAATCTATACTTTTAAGTTTAAGTTATAAAGGAATAGCAGTAAGCTCAGGTTCTGCTTGCTCCTCAGATGAGTTGCAGGCATCTCATGTATTATTAGCTATGGGAATAGAACCAGAATTTGCTCATGGAACTATTAGATTTGGTATTGGAAAATATAATACAAAAGAAGAAATAGATTATGTAATTGATTCTGTTGTAGAAGTTATAACAAAATTAAGAGCTATATCACCTCTATGGAATGCTTATCAAGAAAATAAATAATAGTAAAATTAAAAGAATTTAAGGAGAATAAAAATGCAATATACAGAAAAGGTAATGGACCATTTTATGAATCCGCACAATGTAGGAGTTATTGAAAATCCATCAGGATATGGAAAAGTAGGAAATCCATCATGTGGAGATATAATGGAAATATTTATAAAAGTTGAAAATGATATCATAACAGACGTTAAATTTAGAACATTTGGATGTGCTTCAGCTATAGCTAGTTCATCTGTTTCAACTGATTTAGTAAAAGGAAAAACAATAGAAGAAGCGTTAAAATTAACTAATAAGAAAGTTGTTGAAGAATTAGGAGGATTGCCTCCAGTAAAAATGCACTGTTCAGTATTAGCTGAAGAAGCAATACAAATGGCAATAAATGATTATTTATCTAAAAAAGAAAAAGTAGAAGAAAAATAATTAAATAATCTTTAGAAAAATAGGAATTATTTCTTTAAAAATGAGAAATATTCCTATTTTTTATATTAATATATTTATTTAAAAATAAAAGAAACAAAAGAATAGATTAGAAAAATAAAAAAATAAAAATTTTTAAAAAAAGTATTGACGAAAAGTATTATTTGTGATAATATATATCTTGTCTGCGAGAGAGCGGCACTGATGAATAAGGACATTAGCAACAGAATAGAGAAAGACAATTAATGCAAACAC
>OGCU01000121.1_pt1 | contig 59694 bp, 75 predicted proteins | sample 1570251 | NCBI WGS metagenome assembly OGCU01 (sample SAMEA2582182, study PRJEB24529) | metagenome | biome: Human gut stool | place: China | collected 2011
CTTGGTAGTTCAGTTTGGCATTGACTGTAATCCGTTTGGCGTTTTCAAACGCCTGCCAATTACCCACCTTATCTTCCAGCATATAATTCACAAAGCGAATAAACTCCGACTTCGTCGAGCTAAAGAACACATACGGTGGTCGCGTAATATTGACCAGTCGCAAGAAATCAATCAAATCAAAATAGGTAGCTTGTTTGTAGCTTTCCTGCTTGGTGCAAAGGTAAGGCGGATCTAATACAAACAACGCTTTCGGATCATTGCTAAACTTAGGCAAAAGCGTGTGGAATGATTCTTTCACAATCTCTACGCCATCCAAATACCCCTCTGCACTTGGGTAATCGCTTAACCGCACACAATGCCAGAAATCTTTTCGGTAGAGTTCTTCCAATAAGCCGACTTGCTGACCGCTGAACAGCAACCAACTTGCCAAACAATTTAAGTCTTTATAACCTTGAAATTCATCAATGATTTGGATGATTTCTGCCTTTAACGACTTTGGTAAACGCTTATTTTTTGGCGTAGTGTTACCAATTTTTGCAAAGATTTGTGCACGTAAGGCATTGGTGTCATCAATATGCACTAACCTTTCCGCATAGCCATCAAAATCATTGTAAATGACGCGGGCTTTCGGTTTTAACCGTTTGGCGGTGTGGCTGAGTAAGCCCGAACCGCCTAATGTATCAATAATCGTCCAGCCTTCACCCTCACCTTTAATATTCTCATTTAAAACTGTTTCAAAATGCTTAAGAAACATTCGTTTTTGTCCGATAAACGGCAACGGGGCTTGTTTAAAGGTGTTTTGATTTGCCATAGTTTTTCCTTTCTATTCTATGGCGTTCCGATGCTCAAGGCATTCTGACACTCAAATCAAATTAACGTGTAGTATTAACGGTTTTGCAACGAGGGCATTTGATTTCTAAATAACCAACTATCCCCACTTTCGCCAATAATTTGTTACAAAATGTGCAACGGATTGCTTTAATTGACTGCATATATTTCTCCTAACCAAAAGATTTGTTACAATCCGCCAGCCTTGCGCAAGGTAGGCGGCGTATGGCTATATGCAGGCTCGTTCTGCGTAGCTGGTAACAACGAGCATTCCTAGTGCCGTTGTTATCGCCGTCTTTTCTTCATTGAATTAAACTTTGTGCAGGGTAAACTTTCCTTTTAACTTTTCTCTTTATTAAATATAGCTGCTAGTTGATTCGGACTAAATCGCCAACCGCTCTCGCCACCGTGAATCGCATTAAAACACCACTCACTGCAAAAATATTTTGAGCGTTTTTGTTTGATGCCAAGTACGATTCCTAGCGCGCCCCACCAGTCGTATTTACAACCCAAAGTGCGGTCAAAATAGGCTTTGATTTGCGCCTCGGTGACATCGTTGAGGGGGATTAAATCCCATTTGGTGTTATCGGACACATCAATCTGTTTGCAGCGCACCCCACCGTCTTGTACCGATGAGGAGTAGCAGTCATATACTGTCGCATGCTCATAATGGTGTCCGTTAGTAAATTCAATGCGCTCTACCGCGATTTCACAATGCGAGTATTCCCCCTTAGTAAAAAATCGGGTAATGCGGTCGGCTATTGCTTTAACTGGCTCTTTGCGCCAGTCACGTTTGTGTTTGTATAACGCCAAATAAATTGCCATAAGTTACTCCTTAAAAGTCGTCGTCCAGCCGTCTGAAAAATCGTAATTGAGCGGATTTTCCACCTGTTCCATTAAATGCTTGTGGCGTTCTGCGTTGGCAAAATCCGCTTGCTCATCGGCAATCAGTTGCAAGGAAAGCTCGTCCAAAATGGCTTTATTAAATGGAACAAACACATTCTCCATAGTTTTCCATTGCATATTGGGCGGCAGCTGCTCAAGCGTTCGCATAAAGGTGTATTGCTGACGGCTTTCATCATTGGAATGAAACCATTTACCAATCGACCGTACAAACACACCTCCGCGTAAGTTGTCGTGGCGTTTTTGTTTAATACGTTCCCACATTTCGGCTTGTTGTTGGGATTTGATTTCGGCAATTTTCACTTCATCTTTTACCCATGCTGAACCATTCCATTTGCATGGTTCAGCAAGTGGTGCAAGTGCGGTTAAATTTTCGGGCAATTCACCCAGTGCAGTATGTTCTACTTTTTCGCCTGTTTCTTTGCTGTAATAGGTGCCCCGATGGTCAGCCTGGTATTGCCAACCGTTATCTGCTCGCACAATGACAAAACCTTGTTTAGCTGGTGGAGGTGCATCTAAATAACTGCCTGCGGAAAGGCTACCACCTTCGCTCACATATTCAGCCGTGGCGTGGCTGTAAATACCTTGGTTGTCAGTGCAATATACGGTGATTTCGCCACTAGTTTCGGCAAAGCCGTCTTGATTAAATGTTACGGTCATGTTGTACTCCTTATACGGCTAGGCAGATGTAGTGATAGGCGATATTGCGTGGGCGGGTTTCGCTTGCTACACGCTGTCTATAACTATTAGCTAAGTTAGATGGCACTTTAGATGCATGGTACGTTCTCACTTCGCCGCCCTCTTTTATGTTATGATTATTACCTTGTTTACCGGCCGCCATAGCGCTCTTATGGACAAAAGCACCCTCTGTTGTTTTGTTACTTGTGTTATCCCAAATGAACACACTAATATCACTTTCCCATTCATACGAATCGCCTCCTACTGTAGGAAGAAAGTGTACATGATCTTGAAAGGCATCTCCCTGCGCAGATAACAACGCACGCCCAGCATCCACACCCCGCCCATTATCCCAACCACGGATAAATTCACCGCGCATGTCTGGTAGTTGCCCTGACGGATATTTCTGTGCCAATTTGGGATAACGACGAGTATCAAACCGCTGTCCGTTCATGGCTAAGCAACCTGTTGGGACAGTAGAGAGCGGATAAGGGATAGGAATACCAACAAATAAATCATGTAAGGCATTAAAATCAGTGGCGTTGGCTTTTTTCCCGATTTCAGCAAGCAACGTCGCTTTTAAGTTTGCATCGCCTGCTAATGCTCGTGCCAATTCTTCCAGCGTGTCTAATGCAGCAGGGGCTGAACCCACTAATGCGGCGATTGCGGTTTTCACAAATTCCGTAGTTGCAATTTGTGCATTATTCGTCCCTGCCGCAGCCGTTGGTGCGGTAGGTATGCCTGTGAACGCAGGGCTGGCTTTTGGGGCATAGCCAGTGCGGTCTTGGTTGATGGTGTCTACTTGGTCTTTTAGCCAATTCGTTCTCGCACCCAGTTCTTTGGCTTGGCGATTATCAATGCCGTCTGGCCCGCCCATTACAGGGTCGGATGTTTCCAATTGATAGATGTTTTCCACCCATTGTCGGGTTAAGGTTAAATTTGCCATTTTGTTTCCTTTTTGAGTTAAGCTGTGCCACGATTAAATCTGCCGTTACGCATTGCCATACCGTTGTGCCGAAGTGCTGCTTGACGGTAGTCTAAGCTCGCTAACACACAACGAGCAGGAGCAAAAACACGCAAGGTTTTTCGCAGTAAATCGGATTGGTCGTTAGTAATGGTTTGTTGCAGAATCACACGGTAATGCGCCCATTTGGAGCGGTCGCCGTGAAAGTATGTACCGTCTCGGGTAAATGAACCGTCGTGACGTTTATCGAACAAGCCTTCAATAATCTCCACTTCCCCGAACCCGAGCTGGCGAATAATTTCTCGCATTGCCCACGGTGTGCCTTTGTAGCGGTGCAGCTCGACCGCGCGTTTAATCAGCTTGCGTTTGGCGTCAATACTTTCGGCAAGCAACCAGCCGTCATAGCCGGTGACACTCCATTTTTCAGCAAGCAGTTCTAAAAACTCGGTGGGGACTAAATCCACGAAACTGGTCATAATTTGCGATTTATCCAGCAAATTTAACCGGTTGCCAAGGCTAGCAAGCGCAGTCAATTTGGGCGATGTTTCAATGATTGATGGATATTGCAACTTAGCCATCTTTTCGCCCTGCGTTGATGTTGATAGTGATGCTTTCACATTCCGCCCATTGCTCTTGCGTGATTTCGGTAAGTACTGGGCTGGCCAAATGCACGTTATACACGCCAGAGACTTTCAGTACGCTTTGAATATCAAGCGGTACGATGTCCAGCCCCAATTTTTGCGTGCGTGATGAAAGATAGGTTCGCAAAGCGGTTTCGGCTTTGGCTTTCACTTCATTTTCGGCGACGGTAGCGAGCAAATCTAAGTTAGCAACCACACGATAGCTTTTGCGTTCAGGCGCAGCCACAATCACGGTGTCGCACAGCGGTCGGCGTTTTTCGCCACTGATGTAATGGCGAATTTTTTCCTGCAAAATCTCCGACGGCAGTCCGTGCTTGGTCAATACCGTGACTTTGACCGTGCCGCCTTGAGGGGTGGAAATCGCCACATCAGAAATCACTTGCGACACGCTACGAGTGTGATATTCATAAGCGGCAACTGAACCGCAAGTGGTAAAAGCTTCAGGCGCAAGCAAAATCCGCTTGCGGTAGTCATCATCATTTTCAGTGTTGATACCATTTGCCGACACATCAATATTGGAGACGGTTACATCGGCTGGCAGTTCACTTTTGAGCGTTTTTACTTGCCCGATTTGCCAGCCGTTGCCACTTTCGCCTGTGGTTCGGCAAAGGGCTGAAACATCTACATATTGCTCAGTGGGGTTAATGCGCACTTCTGTTTGAGTTGCAAAGAGCAAGCTATCGGTCGCGGCAACCAACGTGCCTTGCGGAATCACGATTGCCGAATGCGACCCTGCGATACTAAATCGCAACGTGACGTCTGCTGCTTGGTCAGATAAGCGATAACAGCCCATCGGCTCACCGCATAAATCTAAAGCAAGCCCTGTGGCAAATTGCGGAAAGGTTTGCAAAAAGGCGTGGTTAATGCCTTGTCGCACCAGCATTTCTCGGTAAGCATAAGATTGAATAATAGAGCGTTCAATGTGGGCAGGTTGCAATGTCTTACCTGTGCGTTGTTCGTAGTTGGCAATGGCGTCCGCTAAAATTTGCTTAATATCATCGGAGACAATTTTCACATCTTCTTTTCTCATTGCGCCACCTGTGTCTGATAAAGTTCCCGATATACATCGTCCACTAAAGTCCAGAAAATCAACAATTCAAAATGCGGAGCTTGTCCGCTGATTTGCACACTTTCGACTTCGATGCGATTTTCCCATCGTTGTAGGGCAAGCGTGATTTCACGCACCATATTCGGCAGGGCGACATCTTCGGGCTGGTCAATATATTGAAAATGATCCGAGCCAAATTCAGGGCGAAGAATATCCGTGCCTTTGAGGGTGTTGAGAATGTTAGCAATGCACTGATGAATATCATCAATGCCTTGCACCGCCTGCTCGTTAAGGTTCGGTGCAAGTTGCCAGTGGGTTGAGTGTATCGGATTTGTATTCATAGCCTTGATGATACAAGGCTATTTGGGGTGGGGCTTTTAAACTGATTTAAAGAAAAGTGCGGTCAAAAATTCTAAGATTTTGACGGAGAAGTGAGCTTACCATCGCCTTGTTCAAGGTGTTTATGATTTTTCAGCGAAATACCATCTGCGATTACATCGCCACCGTTCACCTTGACATTGCCCTTGTTCACTTCTACTTCGCAATTATTGACGATAACTTTACCGCTGGTGTGAATGGTTAAATCGCCTGATTTACGGTCGTGGGCAATAGTTGTGCCGTTTTTAAATTTTTTGAACCAAATGTCGCCATCTTGCACTGGCGTTTTGTCTTGCTCGTTATAAATCGTGCCCAACACACAACCACCTTCACCTCGCGCATCGAGGAGTAGCGCGACCAATTCCCCCTCATCAGGCAAGCAGTAAAACTGGTTACCGCCTGCATTGGGTGTTAAGAATGAAAGCCACGCGGTTTCTAAATCTTCCAATGCAGGAATTTTACACCGCACTTTGTGGCTTTTCGGGTCGATTGCCGACACAATGCCTTCTTGATAGGTCGCACCAAAATTATGAGTTTGCATTCGTCATCTCCATGCCTAAAGTCATCAAATCATCGGGGATAAATTCCAACATTCTCACCTCGATGCTGGTGGTGTAGCCCTGTTTGTTAAAGGTATGGCGTGATTGTTTGATTAAGTATTTGCCCGAAAATATGCCCAAATTTTTGAGCATAATGGTTGAACCTGCCACCAGTTTTGGGTTGCCAATCAGGGTAATATCGCCTGCACTTTGGTCTTCGTTTTGCTCACTTAATGCTGCATCGCCTCTGGCATCAATCTGTTCTTGGCTTTCGCCACGTGTCGTGATTTTGAGCGTATCGCCACTTGCTGCCTGTGCCTGTTTCATTTTCGGGCGAAGTGCGGTGGCTTTTTTGCTTTTTTTCACCACTTTTTTACCGCTTGTATCAAATCCTTTGATTTCCACTTGCTTTGCTGTATCTTTAATCCGATCTCGAAGTCGCAAGCTAATACATTCGCTTTCATCGAGTACGACTACGGGTTCGCTTTGCCCGAGTTCATCTTTATTGGTAAACACCAGCTGATTGCCCACAATCTTGAAACTGTGATGATATTCACGGGCAAGTCGGGCAAGAAATTCCACATCGCGCTCTTGATATTGGGTGATGCGTTGAATGGGAATGTGGCGAATTTTTCCTACCAATTTGAGCTTCAAACGGTTCGCTACCGCAGCCACCACTTGGGCAAGTGTGGTGTTCTCGTAGGCTTTTGGTTTAAGCGTACGGTTGGATTTGCTAATTCCTGTGGATAAGGCTCGCAAGGTAATGCTAGATGGGTGATAGCCGTATTCCACCTCATCAATCTCAAACGCCCCAATTTCGACTAACGGCTCGCCCTGATAGCCAATCGCTGCCTTGAGTTTGTCGCCCTGTGTGGGAAACCATTGGCGAATCCACTTGCCGCTGATGTCTTCAAAGGAAACGGACAGCTCGTCCGATTGCCCTTCTAAATAGTCGGTGTAGGTCAATTCCAGCAAAGACGGTTCAATGTCTGCCGTGATATTGGTTTTCTCATAAAAAAGCGAAAAATCGGGATGTTGCACTTTAATCATTATCGCCCCTTAACCACAGCGGCAGGTTTTCGTTTTGGGTCGGCTTCACATTTAGCACAGGGATAAACACGGTCGCCCCAGTAGGCAACACTTCACAAAAACTGATATGTGGATTGGCTCTAATGATGCGAGCATATTCCAGTGCGTCGCCATAGTAATAATAGGCAAGGTTATCCCAGCGTTCGCCTTGTTTGACGGTATGTTTAAGTACGGTTTGGGTCATTCAAAATCTCCACGTTTTCATCTTCACGCAATACGATCCAAGCGGTCATTTTGGCCACTGAATTTGCGGAATTATCCAGCCGCTCATTGATTTCAGTTAAAGCATTATCGGCAGGCGTAAACCAGTTATTCCATTCGCTATCAGCAGACGCCCGACTGAAACTCTGTTTCATTATTTGCAAATCATCATATACCGCAGACACATCACGGCTAAATTCGCTAATAGCAGGCAGATACTGGCGAACGCCCTCGAAAGCGGATTGCATACCGACCAGTTCGCCAAAACCACCCAAGGCGTTGTCTAAATTGGCAAGGGTGCTGGGCAAATAAGCAAGAGCGGAAGCAGGGTCGTGTGCCAACTGGCGAACTACTGCAACGGTGTTACGAACTTCGTCCACCGCACGTTTGCCTTGCTGATACAATTCCACGCCACGGCTAACCGCACTTTTCACCGTTGAAAGTGTGTTGGTTAAGCCTTTCGGCAAAATCGAACCGAGCAAAGATTTTCCGCCCACATTTAACGCTGCACCAAGCAAGCCCGCTTGCCCATTGCCGACAAACTCTTTCAAGCTGATATTCATCTCGCGCGCTAAGGCATTACCTTTGCCGTCGGTAAATAGTGTGGTCGATGAAATATCAGTGATCACAAAATTGCCTTTGTATTTTGAACCCCACATCAAGGCAAGGGCGTCTTGCTTGGCTTTTGCCGAAAGTAGCGATTGATAACGACTTTCCACGCCGCCAATTTTGTGGTGCAGGCGAATGGCAAAGGATAAATCTGTCAGCTTCTCGCCCATCGCTTGCAGTTTTGGCTTGCCTTTAAGCACCGCGTGTTCGGCAAAATCCGCAGAATGGGTTTCGTTGAAGTCGGTCAAATTGACAGGCTCAAAGGCGATATTGCCTAGCATAAAATACATTAGTAAGCTCTCCGTCTATATTGATCATTTTCACGATTGACTGTATCAATAATTAAACGTTTAAGTTTGGTTAAAGTCATATTTAGCCCCTGTTGAAGGTCATTTAAAATATCATCTTTGCCTTGATTTCCATTAAGTTGAATAGTCGGACTAAAATGCACCGTAATGCCTTGGGCTTGTGTGGTTTCCGATGACATAACTTCTGCACGGTTTAACGGTTGATAGTTCGTAAGTAACCTGGTGTTGTGTGAAACACCGTTTAAACCGACCGCACTTGAAAGATTGTCGGAAGCGTCTTCAGCCATCGGGAGGGATTTATTCATGCCGATTGCCAAACCTTCCACCAAGTTCACACCATAGCCCTTAAACACACGCGAAGGGGAATGGATCTTCATTTCGCCAGTAAACCAACCTTTGATAGATTGTCCTAGACTAATAACCCATTCTTTCGCGCCGTCCCACGCATTGCGAATACCATTGACTAAGCCGTTGATAAGGTTAGAACCAAATTCGGTAAATTTGGCTGGCATATCAATACCAAACCACGACAACACGGTAGAAAATACTTGCTGGAATAAACCGAGTGGCGACCAATTCAGAATAGTTGCGGTGATGTTGCCAATGCCTGAGTTGAAGAAGGTAGTGATGTTATTCCAAAATTGTCCAAAATAATCAGACACCCCCGCCCACGCACTCGAAACCCATTCAGTTGCACCCGTCCAAATGCCTTGCACCCAGTTGCAGAAGTTTTGGAAGTAACCTGTGACTTTCGTCCACAAGTTAGAAAACCAAGCAGAAATGGGCTCCCAGTTGTTATAGATAAGATAGGCGGCAACAGCGATGGCGGTAATAGTTAAGCCGATAGGGTTGGTAAGCAAAGCCTTCCCTAATCCAATAAAAGCTTTTTTCGCAACACCAAAGGCTGAGCCAAGCCATTTCATTACTCTACCTGTTTTGGTAACTGTACCCGTTAAGGTTTCAAGTTCTTTGGCTGCTTTAATTGCCTTAAATACTTTAAATGGCATAAATGCTGCTGAAAAAATGGATGCTATGCCACTAAACGCAAATTTTGTTGCTAATACGCCTGTGCTTAGTAAGGAAAAACCGCCTACAGTAGCAGCGATCCACTTAATCGCTGTTTTATGCTCGCTGACAAAAGGTGTCAATGTATCTTCAACAAAACCTTGTAGTGCTTTCGCTCCCGATTTAATATCATCGGCAAAAACAGACCCTATATTCCCGACCGCACTTTCCCATGCACCGCCTAAACTCTCAAGGGCAGAACCAAGTGTTTTCGTTTTTTGGGCGACGCGTTCTTCAATACTGGCTTGGTCTTTCATTTTCTGTAAGAAATCTTGTAAGCCTGTCGTTCCTTTTTCACCTAATAACAAGGCGACACGCTTACCCTCAGTGCCAAACATTGCATCAGCCACATCTTGTGCAGCTTGGTCGCCAAATTTTGCTCGGATTTTTTGCAGTTTCTCAAGCTCCTTGACCATTCCGTCAATACCTTTGAAATTGCCTTTTTTATCCCAGAAGTCAAACTTTACACCGCTTTTTTTGAGAATATCCCGAGCTTCTGCCTTCATCCCTTTTTTGGCTTCAGCAATCATTTGCGGACCTTTACTCATTCTGTCAAGCATTGTTGAAAAGTTTGTACCGAATGATGTGCCTTCTAAACCTTGTTGAGCAGCAAGCCCCTCAATCGCAAAAATTTTCTGTGAGTTTTCTCGCCCTGTTAATTTCATCGAACGAACATTAGACGCATAGTAGGTCATTGCCCCATACATATCGTCTTTTTTCATACCTGCAGCAAACATTGCTCGTTGTAAATCGTCTGCTGATGCTCCAAGTTCAGCTTCTGATAAACCGTGAGATTCCATCATCTTTGCAAAGAACTCACCTCCTTGCTCTTGATCCATTTCAAGTAAAACGTTGAGTTTTGCCGATGTTTTTAAGCCACCGTTAATCAAAGTGTCATCAGAGACACCTTGCATTTTCATTGCTTTGGCAAGCTTATAGAAATCTTCACGTGTTCCAGGTAAATCCGTGCCAAGTTGGTCGGCAATTTTGCCTATTTCCTTAAATTTGCCGAATGTACCGTCAGCTTTCATCATTGAAATTTTCAGGTTATTTGCTGCTTCTTCCTGTTGCATATAGGTTTTCACAGCATTCCACGTAGGTAACGCTACGCTAGCTGTTATTGCGGTAGATTTAGCTAACTTACCTTTTAATTCATCACGGTTTTGTTTGCGTGCCTGTTGTTTTTCTAAAGTACTAGATAAGGAACGTTGAGCTTTTTCAGAAGATTGAATGGCTCGGGTAAAATGTTGTTGCTTTTCTGCTGTGCGAGCAATTACTGCCTGCATTCGCTCATAACGTCGAGTAAGTTTGCCAATATTCTGATCGCCCGAAAGATAGGCAAGTTGCATTTTTTGATGCAGTGCGACTTGGCGTTCTTGCCATTTCGCCATTTTTGCACCCAATTTTTCGTTTTGCTGGGTTGCTTTACCCAAATTATTAGAAAGGTTTTCAATGGTTTTATTCGCCTTTCCAAAGGCAGCAGAAAAACTACCTTTTAAAGAGGCACCAATAACTAAACCGAGTACTAAATTATTTGCCATTTTTTGCTCACTATGTTAAATATACGAAAAATTCAGGAGGCATTTATGTTCGACTTATTCAAAGAAATCATTGAAGACTGGAAAGATTACGATATAGTAGAAAAAGCCTACTGGTCTGTGATAGGTTTATTGTTTTCTATCGGTTTTTGGGCGTTTTCTTGGTGGTATTGGGTAGGTATGTTTAATGCCACAGACAACTTCTTTATTGCTTTTGGTGTGGGTTTTATTCTTTATCTTGTATTAGGCACAATTATCGCGTTAGTAACTGCCCCTTTAATGACCTTGCTTTCTTTAAGTGCTGCAACAATCACAGGGGCAATTATTGGACTGGTTAAATTTTATCGTCAAGCACGTACATAACCCGCCTTAACTTGACGATTGGCTTGAGCAAGCCAGTCGTCTAATTCTTTTAACGTCCAATTATTGATTTCTTCTGCGGAAAAGCCAAACCACCAAACCACATCAGCAATCGCATTATTTAACGTCTCCATCGGTATCATCTGAACCAAACAGAAATCGTTGTATCTGAACATAATCTTTCCATTTGATTAAATCCATATCTTCCAACACCAAACCACAGCAAAGTGCTGCAACGATAATTTCACGATCTTCGTTAGTTTTACCTTGCTGACTTGCTGTACGAAAATCTTTTACCAATGGTTCACGCACTTTTAACTCTTCGAGCGTTGTGCCATCAGGTAATTGAACAGGGCTAGACAATTTAATGGTTGTGCGAACCGCATCGACTTTTTGAGACATAAAAAACTCCTTTGTGAGATTGTTTAACTTTCACAAAGGAGTTTACTTAAATGGGCTTTAAAGGTCGTTTAAACTGCTTTAAAGAATTACTGCCCGATATTGGTGCGGTATTTTTGCAATACATCTTGACCGTTTACGCGGTAGATATTGGCAAGCACATCCACAAACAGAATTTCTTTGCCTGCCAGCGTTTGCTTGATAGACATAATTTGGAAGCTGTCGGAATGTTCCGTAGCTTCTTTGTTCTTCAAGCTACCGCCTGTAGTTTTGTTAAATGCCACGTTCATTGTGGTGACAAGTGATTCTTCCGCAGCCAAGCCACGAGAATCAAATACCTGCACATTAGAACGTGCCATCAGTTGCACGTTTTTATAAGGATTATAGGCGTTTACTCGTACTTCAGGATAGAAACTATCCCAAATCACTTCGCCTTCCATTGCATTTAACCCTGCAGGCAGTTTGATTGTGCCGTGTAGCCCCAAGCCTTTGTGTTCGATAAATTCGAACTCGATGTCGGGCAACTTAAACTCTTTGGCTTTGCCCAAAAGCGAGTTGCCGTTCATATACACATTGGCGTTCACAATCTGATGAATTGCGGTACTCATAATTTTCTCCTTCTAGCGTTGTGACACCAAGTTCACTAAGTATTTACGGGTCATTACCGATTTATTGCTGATAAGCTCGGCTGGCAATTTCGGCGTGTATTCATACATCAACGGCACGTGACCTTTGCTAAATTCATCCACCAAGTCGGTATCGTAGTCAAGGCTGACGCGATAACCTACAATGCTTGGCAAGGCTCGCAAATAGGTGTCCACCGTTTCCAATAAACTGTCAATCAACGCATCATCAATCGGGCGGTCAATAAATTGCAACTCGGTGCGACGGATAGATTCATCAATCAAATCCCCCGTGCGTAATGCCGTTTCAAAATTGATGATATGGGTCACGGTTGGATAGTTTGACGAGCGGTTACCCCATAAGCGGAAGCCTGTGCCAAAACTATTGAAAATTGTGGTAATACCTACTGCGTTAAGCAGGTTGGTTTCTGATTGTTCATCGTCCACACGAGCAGTCAATGGCACTTCCATTCCAATCACGCCTTGCAACTGACGGTTTGAAGTAGAGAACCAGTAGCCGTTGTCGGTATCGGTTTTCATCCGTAAGCCTGCTGCGTGCACCGCTAAACTTTCTAATGTATTACTTGAGCCAAGCGCATAGGGATAGAAATGGCGAACACGTTCAGAACTTGCGGAGGCATTCAATACACCAATCGGGCCGCGAGCTTGAATCGCTTTAGAAAGCGATGTGCCTTTTGGTAATTGCACGTAAGCTACTGCTTTGAGCTGTTCTGCAAGAGTTGAAAGTGCGGCAGCACAACTTGCGGTTTTATCAAATTCAGGGCAGATTAGAATTTTTGCATCCGCACCGTAAAGGTTGAAACCATCACGCACCAATTCCAAGCCTTTGCGTTTGCCCGTCGCTGAATCAATGCCGCCTTTGATGTCGGCTTCCGTCACTTTTTCAGGGTCGGCATAGGCATAAGTGGCTTTTAAGCCTTCGTGCATTGCTTTCAAGGTAATTTCCCCTGTTTGCAAATTCACGCTGTAATCGCTGCCTTCCGATAAGGTTTGGCTGTTTGATTGAAGCGTTAGGCTTAATAGACCCGCTTTTGCGGTTTTCGCCATTAAAGTGCTGCTATCTTGGGTAAGCACTTCATCGTTTACGTCGGTTTTGTGTTTTTTCGGATCTAACACATTGACCACATACACCTTACCTGCGGCATAGCGAGCCAATACATCAAAGGCATCAGGCAGAGTAAAGCCTTGGTTTAAAATCACACCAAATTGAGCAAAATCTTTGGTGGTTTGGCACACGGTCAATTCATTGACTGCGCCGATAGGTGCAGTCCCTACGATGCCGATAATTGCACCGTCCACCGTTTCCACCGCAACAGAGCCGCCTGCCACGCGTGTTGTTTTCGTTCCGTGATGAAACGCCATAATGTTCTCCTTATGGTTCTTTGCGGCGGTAACGTGCCGCGGTAAATTTTGGTAAATTTTGCGGCTGGTGTGCTTCCACCTGCCGCGTTTCGGTTTGAATAATCAGTTGGTATTGCCACAGCCCACTGTCTTCGCCTGCAAACTCTTCGCTAATCAAATGACAAGCGGTGCAATTGGTCGGCTTAAATCCCACAATCGCCAGCCGTAACTGGTCGAGCATTTCCAACGCCCCTGTGTCATCGTGCTGACTGCGAGCAATCACTGTGAGGGCAATCAGCACTTTGCGGCGTTGTTGGATAATGTCGGTGCTATCAAGACTTTCAAATTTGGAACCTGCATACTGCACCAACACCGCACCATATTGGTCGGTGAGGTTGTAGCGGTCTAAGTCATCGGGGAACAGTTCGATGCTGAAACTCGTGGTCTTCTGTTCGATATGATCTCTGATGCTTTGCAAAATCGGTAAAGTGGCACTCATTGATGCTCCCTTAATAGCCCGACAAATCCAATTTCTGTGGTGCGCGAGCTTTAAATTTCAACGCAGACGGTAAGTTGTCATCACCTTCCGCACCGATTTCCGTTAAGCCCAAATGCAGTTTGCCACTGGCAATGCGCTCCAAATCTTTTAAGGCTTGGCTATGGGTTTCTTTCACATTGTCGGGAAAGCCTTTGCCTTCAGGACGGCGTGAATACAACCAATAGCGAGCCAGTTGTAGGCAAATGTTACGCACAAGCGTTGGCACATCATTTAACGGTAGCAAATAACGTGAACGTAAATAGCCGTCCACCGTTTCGGTAGCGTATTCGCATGCCTTGTTTAATACGGCATAATCGACGTCCGTCGCTCTTGTGTTGTCATTAGAGAGCTGCACAAGCACCACTTCGCTCACCACTTCCGTTAAATCTTGTGCCTGAATGTACATTATTCTTTGCCTTCTCCTTTGTTGTTTTTATCAGCTTTCTCCGCTTCTTTACGGGCTTTTTCTTCCGCTGTTAAGCGAGCTTTTTCAGCTTCTGCTTCCGCCTGCTTGCGTTTTTCGTCTTCGGCTTCGTCTAATTGCACATAAAGCGAAATGCGAGCGGCTTCTTTGTCAGTCAGTTCGAGCTTATCGCCTTGCTCATAGCGTTGATTGTTGTGGTAAATCGCCATGGTGCTGATGACGGCGTAGAGTTTGGTTTTGTCCATTGGTTTTCTCCTAGTGAAACGGTGTTACAAATCTCCCCTAACCCCTCTTTACTAAAGAGGGGGATTTTTTGAGGTTATAAGCAACCTTTGATTAAGTAGCCTGCCGATGCACCGAGTAAGTGCGGTTTGTGAATGTCGGTGGTGCGGATCACTTCGAGCTTGCCACCGTTTTCTTTGTAGGTGTCCACAAATAAGCCACCTTGACGGCGGACGGTGTAGCCGTAAGACGGTTCATACACCGTACCTTTGCGTTCGGTTGAACGTGGTGCAACGTAAGCAAGTACAATAGCGTCCGACCAGATGTCTTTAAGCTGATTGCTTTCTTCGTAAACGGCTTCGCCGATTTTTACGGTATCAATGCCAATCAACTTGCCGAATACTTCAGGCGTTACAATTGCCACTTGTGAATACTTGAGTTTTTCAATGACAGCTGGGTGTTCTTTTAATGCTGCCCACACATCGCCTGCAATCACGCATACATTCGGTTTGCGACCAATCGCACGCTTCACGGCACGAATGCCCGTGTCGAACATCGCAAAGATGTCTGCTTGTTTGCTAGTGATTTTCGATGTACCGCTTAACGTGACTTTGTTGCCACTGTCATATTTGCTTTCATCTAATGCCAGCGTTGCCACTTCTTTTTCACGACCGAGTGCAATCACATCTTGGGTGGTGTTGAGTGCGAACTGACGGAGCGAGAAAATTGCTTCGTTTTCTTCGCGGTAGTCGATGGCGTATTCCACATCGTGCTCTTCCAACGCCACGTCGATTGCCGTGATGTCTTCAGGGTCTAAACGATTGGATGTACCGCGTAAGTTACGCACCGTACTTGGTAAGCGGAATGCAAGGCGACCAAATTTCGGAATTTTGCCTGCTTCTTTGTCGATTTCGACGGTCGGCATTAACACTTCGCCGATGAGTTCTAAATTGTGATAGCCCTGTGCCAATTTGGTTAAAACAGGATCTTGCACACGGAGTGCTGCGAGATTGTGAGCAGTCATAAATTTCCCTTCTATTGATAAATTGCGTTAAAGGCGGCGGTGTAGCTCACGCCGTGTTCTTTGGCATACGCCATAATTTTTTGGTCAGCTTCGATGCTGGCTGGGTTTGTGCCTTCGGCATATTCCACCGTACCATCTTGCGGTGCTGCCGCTTTGTCTTTGGTGGCGACTTCACCGAAGTTCACCACTTGTGGCTGAGCACCCAAAAAGGCTTTGAGTTTGCTGTGTAGGTTTTCGCCTTCGCTAAATTCAACTACACCACCTTGCATTGTGGTGGAAGCATAGTTCAATAAATCTACCGCTTGCTGTTTAGCAATCGGGGCAAGTTTGCCCGCTTTCACTAAACCTTCAGCAAAGTCGGCATTTTCGGCTTTGGCTTGGTTGAGCGCGGTTTCAGCTTTTTCGGCTTTCAATTTTTCGTTTTCTGCCTTGAGCTGTTCAATTTCTTCAGGTGTCATTTCAAGTTCTCCTTCGGTTGATTGAGCTGGGTCTGAAGTTGGGTTATTCGGTTCATTAAAATTCGGCACAGGAAAACCGGCTTCATCTTGTTGATACCGTTTCAAATCATTGCGGATAGATTCTTCTACCACGCTATTGACTAAATAATCAGGCAATGCTTTGTCGGCTTCATCTTGTCCGTGTTTGCCAATCAGCCATTCACGCAAACGTCGCCACAAACCTGCTTCCGCCCAGTCGGAAAAATCCACTACGCCTTGTTCGTTTTCGGCAAATTCAGGGTTACGCAAGCCTTTTACGGCGGGTGGCATTGCCCCTAAGAAACCGACGTGGCGTAAGTACAAACTGCCTGGGCAAGGATTGTTTGGGCTATCGGCAAGATAGAACGAAGACGACACTTTCTTAAATCGTCCTTTTTCCACCATTTCGGCAAATTCAGGATCCACTTGGTCGAACTCGGCTTTGAGTACATCACCGTCCAACTCAAGGCGTTTTACCCAGCCATAGGCAGGTGCATTGTGTTTTGGGTGTCCAACTACCGCGGGGGATTCGTGAAAGTTTACGTCGTAGGCATTGACGGCTTGTTGCAAATCATCGATGGTAATTTCCACTTCTACGCCATTTGCATCTAGTCGTTTGCCGGCTTTGAAAATTTCAATAAAGGTCATTTCGTTCTCCTTGTTTGCACACATCATAGAAAAAACGACCGCTTGTAGCTTTTAAACTGGTTTAAGGATTGAAAAAGAGAATTTGAAATGGGAAGAAGGAGAAAAGGCGTGTTTTTGCGTGTTTACGGGTGTTTATAAACACGCCCAAGGGATTTCGAGCAATTATTTATCGAATCCAATTTAAAACGCCAAAGAGGGCGTTTTATGCGTTATTTTTGAATTTTAGACAAAGTGACTAACTTTGGTCGATTTGGCGTTGCAAAAGAGCGGTCGCTTTTCGCAAGAGTTTTTGCTCGTCTTGTTCGCTTACGCCTAACCACGGACGTTTAGGAATGGTGACTTTACCCCCACGCCCCGCCTTACCGCCGAATTGGTGCAAACGGGCATATTTAGCATCTGAACCAAACTCGACATTTTGGTCGTTATAGTTATAGGCGGTTTTCTCCGACAAATAACCGTCTTGACGCAGGATTTTGGTGGACTTGCCTTTCTTTTGTTTGCAAGCCAAGGTTTTTGGCGAAAGCGACTGCCAGTTATTGCCTTCAGGATCAACTTCCTGCTTAAACCGTTCCGCATGGATTTTCTTCAAGGTTTCGCCCAGCACGCCATAGAGCTTGCGAGGGTGTTGCAGTTGTTGGGCAATACTGTGGAGTTTTGCGGCTGCTTGGATGTCGTTGAGGGTGATTTTGATCATGGTGTTATTCCGCTCTAAAATGCAAGCGTGGTAATGTTGCCACGCTTTATTTAAGGAAACGAATATGGAGAAAGAAAAAATTGATGCGATGCTTGAACGGGTAAAAGAATCAGGCTATCGCTCATCGTTAATGCTTGCTCTGGCTGAATGGGCAGAAGAAAAACTGCGTCAGCAGGAGGTGCTTGATGTTAATTCATTGCAAGCGTGGGCTACTGCACCGAATCGCAAGAAGGCATTTTCATTTGCAGTTGAGCGATTTTTAGCAGAGCTCAATACCTCAAGTAATACCGACAGATAAAAATAATCGCTATCATCAAGCTCTGAGCGATGCAAAGCAAGCGTGCGTTCAAACATAACTTGCATTGTTTCACTTGGGGCTTGCTTTTCTCTTTCTTGAAGGGTTAAAGCGGCTTCGCTCATTTGAATAAGTAATTGCATATTTTCTCCTATTGATTAAAAAATAAGTTGGGCGTATAGTAAAACCATTGCAGTAGGGGTTACCAACTGGAAAGGGTCCAGGGTCGAAAGACGGCTGATTATCCTGTTCGAATCAGGCAAACTACTGCAATGAACCCCATAACACTTCAAATGCTCCTAATTGAGTAAAATCTTCAACCGCACTTGCTGTTCTCACTACATTTAATTTTTGAGCGAGTTTCTTGCCACTTAATTCATCTTTGATTTTGACTTCATAATCCATTTTGATAGCAACCTTACCTTTCTCAGTTTCATAGATAAATAGCAGCACATTGCCCGCATTCTTGTTGCGTTGCTGTTCTTTTGCCTGTAACAAAATCGCCTTTGGATTTCTCAACTTCTCTGGCAATTGCTCCCAAAACTCAATCGGCAGGTTAATGCCTTTGGTTTGCTTGGTATCACGCAAGGCGTGCAATACATCTTCATCACGCACGGCAATCACGGCAGATTGTGGAGCTTTTTCAAGTGCGGTCAATTTATCAATCACTTTGGCTGGGATTATGCCCACGTTTTTCATTTGTCCACGTGCCATTTTTTCGGTGGCAACGGTATCTACCATCGACTTCATCGCGCCGTTTAACATCATCACGGCACGCGGATTTTGTAACACGTTTTCAATCAGTAGGCTGGCAAGTTTTGGCTCGGCATTGACGAACTTATTGAACAACAACTGATCCACGTCCGCATTTCGCCCAGCAGTCAAGCGGTCAAAATTATGCGGTTGAAATCCTACATCATAGCCTTTCGGTACTCGCACCATTCTTGGATTACCTGAACGTGTGCCGACCAATTTTTCCTGCCATTCGATTTCAGGCGATTGGCTGATGCTTTTGCCCATTTCTTTCAAGTCATCTTCATCGTGGGCGGTGACAGTGCAGTGGCAACCATACGCCTTGATTGGGTAGTAATAATGCCAAAATGGATCGCTTGCCGGTAAAATTGTGCCGTCCAAGTCAATATGCTCTTGGCGTGGGTGGCTGTTGTCGTGGTGATGATATTCCCAATAGGGCATGACACCGGCTAAATCCAAATGCTGTTGCAGCCGTCCGCGATTGTAGGCGGCGTACACGTTGGTGTCGTAGATGATACGGCTTCGCCAGTTTCTACCACCTTTGTAGTCCCAGCCTGTGTGAGCCACGATTTCATCAAAACGCTTGCGGAAGCCTTCCAGCGTTTCGCCGTTGTTGATGGCTTCATCTACCGCTTCACGAAAGGCAAGTAGCACCTCATTGCGGTTTGCTCCTGCGACCATAAAAAAGTAGTCGTGTTCTTCGCCCAATACGTCCAAATAGCTGTTGGTTGGTAGATTGAGCTTTTTCTCAAAGTATTTGACTTGATTTTCAAAAGTGAATTTCATTGACAAATCTCCCCTAGCCCCTCTTTACGAAAGAGGGGGACTTGGCACGCTCATCTTCTACAGATTGTCGCCCTGCGAATTGTGCCACAGTTGAACCCCACGCCAGCAGTTCGCCATATTCCGCATAGCTCAATTCAGGGATAAGGCTATCAAGCTGGTTGCGGAAATCTTCCAAACTCTCCGCTTGACCTAAGCGGTCGCGAATATCGTGTAGCCAAGTTTCAACAACGGCTTCTCCTTCTACTTCCAACTGTTCACCAATGGTTTCAATCACGCTTTTGGGGATAGGTTCGGCAAAGTCGGCAGTGTTGGCAGATTTTTCCGCTTTTTCGACCGCTTGCATAATGATGTCACCGTCTTCAAAACCATAAGTGCGGTGGATATATTGCTCGGTAAAGCTCACGCCGATTTCAGTCAAAATCTTGTCACGTTCCGCCTGCAGTTTGTCAATGCTTTCTTGCTCGAATAGCTCGAAGGTTGGCAAGGTGTCCACGCTGAAATTGAGTTCACAAATCCACGTCAGCAACTGATTGAACACGCCTTCCACAAGGCTGGCGTCATCGTTGCGAATATCACGCGTCACTTCTAGCCCTGCGGTGGCAGAGGCTCGGTTAGCTTCCGCTTCAGTGGTTTGGTTTTGACCGAGTAACGCAATGGCGATTTCTGATTTGCAGTAACGTAAGAAATCATCGAATACTTGTGAGCTTGCCCCTTTGCTTGCACTTTCTTTTAAATCAATGGAACTATCTTCAGGAATGGCAGCTACGGCGGTTCCCAACATCTTTTCCATACTATCCAAAAGTTCATCAATTTCGTGAATTTGGGCTTGGCGTGGGTGTTTACCGACCAGCCACGGGCTGCCATATTTTTCCATAAATTCCAACCAGAATTTAAAGCCTCCTTTCTTAAACGTTGCCGCCCAGAAGCAGAGCGAGAGATCGCCCAAGCCATACGGATTGATGTAGGTTGCATTTTGTGTGGCAAGCAACATTCGATAAGGTGGCAGTTCTTCGCCGTTGATGTTCTCTTTGGTACGAAGTTTAAGTTGGTTTTCCTCATCGAAGACGAACCACTCTTGCGGTTTGCCGACAATGGCAACAGGCAACAACAAGCCGTCTTTGCTTTCCCACATCACTTCCAACGCCTGATAACCAAACAACGTGGCATCTAAAATTTGGCTGATAATATGCGACATCGGTAAGCGGTCGAAAAGTGCGGTTAAAATCTCATCCGTTTTTTCATTGCCTGTTGGGGTAATGCGCCATTCTAGCCCTTTGATTGCCGCTTTTCTGCGGCGAACACAGCCGCCTACGTGGCTGTCGGATAGGATTTCACGGTAAGCCGAAATATCCTTGCCCATTTTCTTCAGCACAGGATCGGGGTTCGGCAGGTAGTGCATAAACGCCCAATAGTCAATGGCGTTGGCACGGCTGGCGATGACGCGGATTAAATCTTGTTTTTTTGGTGTCATTGGCTTTCCTTATTTTTCATAATCCACAAAGGCGGCAAGCAATAAAAATACCCACCAAAACGGTTTGTCGTAAAAAATCAGCACAGCGGCAGAAATGGTTAAAGTTACAAATGCGATCATGGTTAATATCCTTGCGTTAATTTTCGGCTGGCTCTTGGTTTGCGACTGTGGGCTTTCACAGGCAACTGCACCAACTGACGGCTAGCATAATGAGCAAGCAATAAAGAAATTGCGGTGTCGCCGTGGCGTTTGTTTTTGCCGTCTGCACTTTTGGTTCGTTTATCAGGAATGCGTGGCACGCCTTTCACCACTTGGAACGAACGTAAATCGGCAAGAATATCGGCATCTTTGGGTATACTGTCTAGTTCGCCATCTTCGAGCGCGGCTTTAAATGGGGCGGTGTGTTCGCGATACCATTTTTCCGATAACTGCACGCAATCCACCAATGAACCAAACGCATCGCGAGCGGCTTCGGCTAAATAGCCTCCGTTCCCACGCGCATCAAAAGCTGCACCGGCGAAGCGTGGCAAATGCTTGAGAATAAACAGCACAATTTGTTCTTGTTGCTTGTAAGGCATATTACCCAGCTCTACAATCAACCGAACGCTTTTGGTTAAGTTTTGCTGTTGAGCTAACACCACAAAGGACGTCATATCGCCACTGCGAGCAAAGTCTTCGCCTAAAAAATGTAATTGCGTTTCATCTAAGGTTTGCAAAATCGGGGCAAGCGTGGTTTCGCACCAATCCAGCATTTCTTGATAGCGTGTCGGCTCAGGTACAAGGCTAAAGCCATCTTTTGCCGTCATTCGGATTACGGGCGTGTTTTCGCTCATTTGGCGTTCAATCAACGCACGTGATAGCCATAAGCCTGTGCCGTTTTTCGGCACGCAATAGTATTCTTCTTCCGCATCTTCTTTGGTTGCCGTGTCATTGAGTAGGTTTTCTTTCCACTCAGCTTCTTTTTCGGGTGTCCATTCTTGCTTGCTGACTTGGCAAATGCGTTGATATAAGCCTTCAGCACAAGCGTCATCAAGGGTAATGGTGTGTACGGAATAACGTTTTCTACCAGCCCGACTATCTAAAATCAGCTCATTGAAAAGGTTGTCCGCACCGTTGTGGGTAGAAATCAACCGCACTTTTGCCCCCCACATTGTGAGAGCGAGTGCTGCTTTCAATACTTCCGCAAGGTATTCGTGGAAGGCCGCTTCATCAATCACCACCACGCCTTGCATACCACGCAAGTTTTTCGGGTTGCTAGAAAGGGCTTTCACTTTGAAGCCTGATGCAAAATAGATCACATAAGTCAGAATGTCCTTATCTTCATCTTGCAACACTTCTTCTTGAATTTCGCCTGCTGCATAGTTAAACGCCCTTGCCCACATTGCCACCGCGTCAATAAATTCGCGTGCCATTTCCTTGTTTGACCCAATGTAGAACACATCAGAGCCCCCATCTTTTTTAGCAAGGCTGGCAATCAAAGCATCAGCAGCTTCTGCCCACGTCAAACCTGTTCGACGAGATTTTTCGGCGATTTTGAGCTGGGATTTATCGGCTATCCAACGCTTTTGGTAGCCCAACAGTAGCTCGTTTGGATTAAAGGGAATGATATATTTCACTATGCAATACCTAAAATTTGCTGTTTGATTTTGTCTGCGGTTTCTGATGACAAGCCAGCCTGAATTACGATTTTTTCCGTTTCTTCCGCGGCAAGTTCCGCACGGCGTTTCACATCAGCTTGATAGACTTTGAGCTTAGTGCTTGCTTGAATGAGTGATGCCACATTTTTGCCTGCAAAACTTAGGGCTTGGAATTTCTCCATCGGGGTCATCTCATCATCTTTGGCTTCTTCAATATCGACCAACGCATCAAACAAAGACGACTGTAACATCCCCATCAAGGCTTCACTGCGTTTGTCTTCCTTATCTTCCGCGCCTTCGGCAATAATGCGAGCCGCTTCAGTACTGTCCTTGATTGCCTTAAAACGGCGTTCAATCTTCTGCCCATAGCGATGAATCGCCGATTTACTGATGGAATAACCTTTCTCACGCAATAGCGTTTCCAATTCCACATAACCCGAAAAACCGTTCTCAGTTAAGGCGCGTTCCAGCCAGCGGCGAACATCTTCGGGCAGTTTTTCAATACTTGAGCGAGGTGCCATTTCTCCCCCTTACGCCCAGTACTTTTCAGGTCGGGCAATACCTGCTTGGCAGTCGATGGTGTATTCCACAATATCCACGCCCAAGCGGTTAATATCGGCAAACCATACGCCGTGCGGTTGTTTGGTCAGTTCCACCAGTTTGCGGTCGGAAAGGTATTCCAACTGCTGGCGGATTTCGTGCGGCGTGACATTTGGGTAAATGCCACGCATCACATCAAGTAAAAATTGCTCGCTGGTGGTGTAAGGCATTGCTTTATGTAATACGTTGAGCAACTGCCAACGCATACCTTCGCGACGGGCTTTTTCCATCATTTTGCACTCTCCATTTTGTATAAATCACTAAGGGTTTTATGTAATGCGTCCATTTTGGCTTCTAGCACCGTTTGCCCGCGAATGTAGTCATCACGTAATACATACACAAGCGGTAGGGAGGATTGCATTTGGTTGAATTGCTTTTCCAATTCTTCCACTTTGTCGTTTACTTTGAGCTGGTTTTGGTGGCGCTCACTCAAACTGTTTTGGAACTGCGATACTAAAATCTTGGCAAAGCCAAAACAGCAACCTAAGAATGAAAGCAACAACCCGACCAAGTGCCAAAATTCCACGTTAATGGTCATTACTTGTCTCCTTGCAAATCTCCCGATAGGTCGCGTTATGCACCGCAATTTGGCGTAGGGTTTCGGTGGTGTCTTGGCGACTGGCTTTGATTACCCCAAAACCCGAGCAGCTTGGGTTAATCACGGAGATCGCCTTGTTGTTGCAGGCGGTTAATGACATCATCACGGCGAGAGCCACGAGTGTTTTCTTCATTTTTCTTTCTCACTTCAAAATGTTTGACTTGGGTTTGAGCTACTGCTTTTTCCTGTTGCAGTTGCTCGTTTTGCTTAAACAATCGGTCTATTTCTTGATGAGCTTTGCGGATTTTATAGGTGGTCAGCATTGCTCCTATCAGACCCACTACAACAAAGCCTAAAATCAGATAAAAAATCATTCTTCACGCCCTCGATTATTTAACGCATTAGCGAAACCTTTGGTCGCCACGCCACCACCGCAAAATAGGGCGAAGGTGGTAAAGAGTTCGCCTACATAGGCACGGTCTAACCACACAGCATAAACCAAAATGCCAGCCATCAATAAAGCCCCAAAAAATTGGATGAAGGCGGTGGTGGAAAGACGACCATCGTTGTTAGTAATCAATTCTTTGAGTGCCATTAGTAACTCCAGCGTAAGTAAAACCATTGGGCAACCGTGCGACCTTTATTGATTGCACGGCTAATTTTGGCGTTATTGCTTAATTTTTTCATTGTGTTCTCCGTTTTACCGTTCCCCTCTTTTGTAAAGAGGGGTTAGGGGAGATTTATTTAAATAAATGCTCAACATTCACGACCTCTTCGCTATCCAGCCAGCTCCACACATCAAAACACGGGCAGTCTTTAATCCATTCGTTTGGGCTGATTGTGCCGTCGCCGTTGAGGTCAGGGCTTAAATCACGATGTCCACAAATGCGAGCGCTGGGATATTTGGCTTCAAGCTCACGCAGTAAACGATGTAGGGCTTTCCATTGAGCTTCGGTGTATTCGCCGTGATTGCGTTTGTCTTTGGTAATACCGCCGACCAAGCAGATGCCAAGGCTGTTTAGATTATGCCCCTTGACGTGTGCGCCTGTTTCACCTTCTTTGCGACCTGTTTCGACTGTGCCATCGGTGTCAATCACGAAGTGATAGCCAATATGTTGTAGATGAGGGTTAAAGGCTTTGTAATTGCCAGCCAAGCGTTGAAAGCTACGTACTTTGTGCCAGTCGTCGATGCGCTGTGCGGCGGTGTGAGTGGTAGTGCGTAACTGCTTACCGTTCTGGGTGGCTGAGCAATGGATCACGATTTTGTTGATAGGAAAAGACATAAAAAACTCCAGTTATCAAGGATTGGTTGATAACTGGAGTGTACTTAATGCTTATGGGAACTGATTTTAAACTGGTTTAAGAGGTACTATGTCGTAAAGCATTACGCCCAATGCTTGCCAACATTTTGCGCGTTTCTGCATAATCTTTTTTAAATTCTTCGACTTGTTCTGGATCATAACGATGTGGATTGTTTTTAATATCATCAAGAATGCGTTGTAACTCATTAGAATCTCTCTGTAATTTTCGTTTTTCAGCCATTTCTTCTGGTGTTGAGATAAATCGACTTGTAAATAAAGAGAGTAAATACACTACAAAAGGAATTAAAAATATCAATACAGCTGCAATAAACTCTTGAGTACCCTGACTAATAGGCGTTTCAAATAACGAGCTAATAAACTTTACTGCTTGTGGCATCAAAGCACTCAAAGTACCAACAATGGTGGCATTTCTCGCAGAACTAATAGGTTTGGCGATCTGTTCTGACATTATTTTTGCCCCTTAGCCATTCTCAACTGACGAACAAGAGGCTCTTTCGCCAATAAATCCACGGTAACAGGTTCACCAACTAGCTTGCCATCGTGAATACGGCGGATTTCAATTTGATGGATAGGATAAAGCCATCGGCTAATATAATAGCCGATTATTCTACCTAAGTTGCGAAAAATGGGATAGCTTGCCACTATCCCAATTACTGCAAAAATGATGTTTAACAATAGTGCTAAATTACTCATCTTCTTTCTTTAAAGGTTTGTCAGATACGATTTTTCTACCTGAACTCGCCATGTGATTTTTCACTTTGACAATGCTATAACGCACCGTTTCTCGTTTTGCTAATGTGCGAGTGGTTACGCGTAGTATAACATTATATAAATCTCCTTTACGGAAACTGGCAATATCTTTGTTAATTTGCTGAATAAAATGCTTATCTAAGATCTCTACAGAAACGTCTGTTTTACTTCCGTAAGACATTTTCCACCCTTTTTGCGAGCCTGTAAAGCTGATTTGTGTTAAAGCAATGGTGGTATGGATTTCTTCTGTATGCGTTTCAGGGATTGGCGAGAGTTCCATTTTTTCAAAAATGGCAACATCGCTTTCGCCGAAAGAAATTGCATCTACAGGGTTAATGTCTTGAATAAATGTTACCACACCTTCTTCACTTTCAGCAAAATCGACCGTATCGGTGTTTGGTTGCTCAACAGGCTCTTCATTAATAGGGATTCGCTCTAGTAACTTAACTTTGAAAGCACTTTCCGTTTTTCCTTCTAATGGTGCGGCAATCAATTTTTGAATATTCTCTCGTACCTTTGGATTCGCCACAAGGCGAGCCACTTTTTTATCTACCGTCAGTTCTTCTCCGTCTAACACGAGTGTGGCTTCAGGCGATTTATTTGTGGAACGTATTTCTAAAATGCTCTTTCCTTTCGTCATTTTCAAGACTTCTAACACGCCTTTACTCACAACTGTAGTTGCTGCAGCTCCTGCGGCAATCCCCAAATACTTTAACACCTCAAGCGCATCTGCCGCTGTGGTTAGATTTTCTAACATAAACGGAATTTCTAAAGAGCCTGCTCGAATAGGGGCTTGAAGATAAAGTTTGACGGTTTCTTTTCTGCGATTGATGGTTTTATCCGCTCTTGAAATCAGCTCTTTCATATTCGTCACAATTTCAACTAACTGATCGGCATCAATACGGTGCTTGGCATATTCATCGTCATTGGCATCGTAAGAAATGGTAAAAAACACATTCTCGTTTTTCTTTTGTGGTTCTGTTTGTTGTTCAGTCGTCATTTGTATTCCTCGGTTCCAATCTCTTTAATTTCTTTTTCCACGTGTTGCCCAGCTTTGTTAAAGACCAACGCCAAATAACCTGCGACAAAAAACACGAAATAACCCACAGGGTGCAGGCTGCCTAAATATAGCCCGAGTAAACAGGTTACAAACCCCATCAGTGTGAATATCACCAATCTTTGGCTTTTCTTTTGCAATAAGGCTTTGCGACGTTGCTCTTTTTCTTGCCATTCTTGATAGTCAAAATACTGCTTAATCCCAAAGGTGCATTTGCCGTTGTAGCAGTATTCATTGAAGCGGTAGCTTTCTCCGCCGCACTGTGGGCAAATGACGATGTGTGGGCTGTTTTTATCAATCGCTTTTTCGGGTTGATGAAAGTGGGCTTCATTTATGTTGTTAAACTGCTCAACATTGTCAATTTTAAAATCCATTTATTTCCCTTTCTTAAAATGAATACCACCTTCAAGGTGTTCGATGTTGTTTTGTTGCTCTACGTTGCCAATGTGCATTTTTGTAGCGAAATTGCCTTGTGTTGTGTTAGCCTTTGCCGCCATTTTGGCAACATTCAAAATCATTTCTTTGCCTTCCTTACCAGCGGTGCGGAAATACTGCAAAAGCAGGTTCTCGGCTGGCATTAAATTTTCCATTTCTCGGTTTGGGTCAAAGTGTGGCTCATCAGGCTTAGGCATATCTTTTAACATTTCCTGTTCTATCGCTTCATAGGTTTCACGGCGATGTCCAAGCAAGATGTAATCCATATCAAGGTTTAATTCTGGACATTTGGCTTTTAGGGCGAAGAGTTCTTTTTCGGGGAAACTTTCTCTCGTTTTTCTTCCATTAAAAGCCGTTGGCTTCATACCTAAAATTTCAGCAATCTCTTTATCCGTTGCTACATTTAGTTCATTTTTTAAGCGAAGTAACTTTTCTTTAAAAGAATTCATAATTTAGCCCTTGATAAATCCATAAATAGGTATAAAATCCATAAATGTGAATTAAGTTATTTTAACTTACTGAATTATACCACAACAATAGGAGCTAAATAATGAGCAATGAAGCAAAAACCCCCGATCAAATTCGATTGGAGTTTTATCGAAATGGGCAAACTTTTCAGCAATGGGCGATTGAAAATGGCTATCACCCCGTGTTGGTGAGTAAGGTGCTAAACGGTGCCGTGAAAGCCAATCGCGGAAAAGGTTTGGAAGTTGCCGTGAAATTGGGCTTAAAAGCCGCTTAAAACTTCTTTTGCTCTTTAACAATTTGGAAAAAACAGCGAAAAATCGACCGCTCTTTATAAAAACAATAGGAGATTTTATGCAGAAAGAAAAGAAATCAGACAAGCCTGACAGCCTGTCTGTTGAAGAAAAGGAAGCTACTTATCCAAAAGAGATAGTAGTTGGTCAAGATAAACGGATCTGTTATTCCGTTTTTGGGGAGTTGGCAATGCGTTTTCCACATCGTCCAAGCCGAGTTCGTAAAGCGTCTCAAAATCTTTAATCCACGCTTGGCGTTCATTATTGGGCAGAATGGAAATTAGCGAAGCCAAAATAGATTGATAAAGCCGATTCTCGGTATCGAGATTTTGAACGTGAATTTCTAGTTCATTGAGTCGTTGTTCGAGTTAGGTGAGCCGTTTTATCGGCAATTTAATTACCGTCATAGGGTTTCCTTTTGGAAGTTGAGAGAGCCAATAGGATACCACAGGGAGAAAAATCAAATGAAAATGTTAGAAAAATTATGCTTATGGTATTTGAAAAAATACTGGAACAGTCAAGGTTATAAAAAAGCGGTTGCGATTGAGCAACAAAAACAGGCGGAAAACTTACCGCAGTTTATGAAATCAGGGCAAGCCAAATGAAAGAAAAAATTAACGGCACGCAGCGTGCGTTGCGGATTTTAAAAGCCCTAAAAGGGCGAACGATGGACGGCTTAAGCAATAAAGATTTGTGCGAAGCGATTGATGAAACACCAGTGAATATCACCCGCGCTACGGCGATTTTAGAAAGCGAAGGCTTTTTGCGCAAATTGCCCACTGGCAACTGGACGCTCAGTTTTGCCCTGCTCAATTTGGCGGTGTGTTATGAGCAAGATATGCAGGCAGTGAATGAGCGATTTAATGAAATGCGCCACCGTGTTGCAACAGGTGGTTTTTAGGAGTGAATGATGACAGATTTAAGATTAAGTGAACAACAAGATGCGGTGGCATTAGCCAGTCAAGCCTTAACGCAAGATGTAGCCCAATCCTACGAAATGCTGGGAATGGTAAAAATGTCTGACTTTCATAGAAAACTGATAACGTGTCAGCAAATTAAAATGTTATCAGAATTTAAAAAATCTAAGAGATACAAAGACTTAACAATACAAGACATAGATGGAAATTGGAAACACGTCAGCACTTGGGAAGAGTTTTGCGGTTGCTTAGGTTTTAGTGCTAAGAAAATTGATGAAGATATTTTAAACCTTAACCGGTTAGGCGAAGACTTCCTAGAAACCAGCCAACGGCTCGGCTTAGGCTACCGCGAAATGCGAAAACTTCGCCAACTGCCCGAAGAAGCACGAGCGGAAATTGTGGATGCGGATTATTCAGACACCACCGATAAGGAAGAGTTGATTGAGAAAATCGAAGACTTGACCGCTCAGCATGCGAAGGAGAAAGAAGCCTTACAAGCCCAACTCAAACGCAAGTCGGACGATTATGAAGCGCAAGCGAAAGTGCTTGCCACCAAAAACGAGCGGATTAACCACTTAGATTTGGAATTGGCGAAGAAAACCAAAGCGATTGAAACCCAAACGCCTGAACAACGTGGTGGCGTGTTACGCGAAGAAGCCGCAGCGATTTCTTACAAAGCGGAAGCCGTGCTACGAGGGCAAGTATTCCAAGCCTTTGAAGCCTTAACCGCTCACACGGAAGCCACAGGCATTGACCACAAGCAGTTTATGAGTGGCGTGCTTGCCGAGTATCAGTTGATTTTGTCAGAACTCAAAGAACGCTTTGGGTTGGATGATACGCCAAGCGGCGAAGCCTTACCTGAATGGGCGAGAGAAGATTATCAGCCTGACGGCAAGTTAGATGAAAGTGTAACGAGCATTTTGGACGAGATTGAGCTTGATGCTCGCATTCAAGATGCGGAAGTGGTGGGTTAAGGAAATGCAATGGCAATACTACCGAGCGTTCTCGCCCAATATGCCGAGCGTGTGGAGAAAGCAGGCTTTGGCGAGAAGGAAAAAATTATTGAAGAAGGCTGTGCATTCACCGGTTTAAGCCGAGCCACCTTTCTTCGGCAAATTAAGCCCTACCGCCCAGCGAGTGGTCGCAAAGTACGGTCAGACAAGGGGAAACATCAAATGGATGCGAACGAGCTGAAATTGATTAGTGCGGCGTGGTTACACCTACGGCGGAAAAATGGCAAAACCATGGCAACGTTGGAGCGGATTTTAGACATATTGCGAGCCAATGACAAAGTGAAAGCGGAGTTTGTGGACGAGAAAACAGGCGAAGTCCGCCCTTATTCGGCAAGTTCGGTGGAGCGTGCATTACGCAATGCTAATTTGCACTCTGATCAGCTGTTACGCCCTGCCCCAGTGGTACAGTTGCAAAGCCGACACCCGAACCACGTTTGGCAAATCGACCCGTCTTTGTGTGTGCTGTATTACCTGAAAGAAACCGGCAAAGGCAATGGGTTGTGCGTAATGGAAGCCGAGCAATTCTACAAAAACAAGCCAGCGAATGTGGCGAAAGTCGAACCACAGCGGGTGTGGCGGTATGTCATTACCGACCACGCGAGTGGCGTGATTTATGTGGAATATGTGTATGGTGGTGAAACGGCGGAGAACATTTCTGAAACCTTTATTAACGCCATTCAGAAGAAAGATAACCCTGCCGAGCCATTTTTCGGCGTGCCGAAAATTTTGATGTTCGACCGTGGTTCTGCCAATACGTCGCAAATGTTCACGCACTTGCTGAACCAGTTAGACGTAAAAATTGAAGTGCCGAAAGCTCACAATGCCCGAGCCAAAGGACAAGTGGAAAAAGGCAATGATATTGTAGAGCGTCAATTTGAAAGCGGTTTGCGGTTTATGAACGTGAGTGGTTTGGCAGAACTCAATCAGCTTGCCCACCAGTGGATGCGGTATTTCAACGCCAAGGCGGTGCATAGCCGCCACGGTATGACCCGCTATTCTGCGTGGCAGAAAATTCACGCCAAGGATTTGATTTATCCACCCAGCCGTGAGATTTGCCAAGAGCTGATGATTACTGCACTCACCGAGCGATTGGTGACCGATAAGTTGGAAATCAGCTTTGAAAATCGCCGATATGATGTGCGTGATGTACCTGATGTGAAAATTGGCGAGAAAATCACGGTGGGCAAAAATCCGTACCGCCCTGAATGTGTGCAAGTGCAGTGCTTTGAGCAGATTTTTGCCGATGATGGCACGATGAGCCTGAAACCTTACTGGGTGGTGTTGGAGCCTGTGAAAATCAACGAACTAGGCTTCCGTGTGGATGCTGCAATCATCGGCGAAGAATACAAAGCCCACCGCAAAACGGCATTTGAAACCAACAAGGAACAGGCGGAGCAACTGGCTTATGGTGTGGAAACCGAAGATGAGTTGAAACGAGCCAAGAAAGCCAACGCACCGTTATTCAACGGCGAAATCAACCCTTACAAACACATTGAAGAGAGCAAGCTGACGTGGTTCTTACCGAAAAAAGGACAAGAACACGAACTCACCACTAACGCACGCCGTGTGGAGCAAAAGCCAATGTCGGCGGTGGAATTTGCCAAAAACGGCAAGGCACGCTGGGGTGAGTTGTGGACGGGCGAATGCTATCAATGGATTACTGGCAAATATCCGCAAGGTGTGCCACAGGTGGAAGCCGAACGGTTGCTGGGCTTAGGTTTTGATGAGTTTAAGGCGGAGTTTGTTGCACCAACACCAACAAAATCACATTTGAAGTTGCTCGCAGCTTAATGATGAACGGAGCATTTTATGCTGAAACTAAAACAGGTGCTGATTGATAAGGGCGTGAGCCTGCGACAGTTGGCACAGATGATGAACGTGTCGCCTGCGACCATTTCCCAGTTGATTAACCACGATCAGCGGGTGCGGGAGTGGGCGGCATTTGAGAAGAATTTAATAGCGACTTTGCAAAAAATTGGGATAAACCAACCGCTTGCAACGCTATTAGAAAAGGAAGCGACAGGGGAAAGTTTGGCGACCGAGCCTGCCGCTTCCGCCCTTAAAACAACACAAGAGATTAAGGACGAGATTATGTTACTCGCAAAACAGGCTTTATTTCCAGCCACTAAGAAACATTTTTCATTACCGATTGACCCTTTTTCCGTCGATATTCGCTCGGCTGACGAAGTTTTCGCCACCAGCGACATTCGTTATGTGCGGGAGTCGCTTTATCAAACCGCTAAGCACGGTGGCTTTATGGCGGTGGTGGGAGAATCAGGTGCGGGCAAATCGACCCTGCGCCGTGATTTGATTGATCGCATTCGAGCAGAAAACGCCCCAATTGCGGTGATTGAGCCTTACATCATTGCGATGGAAGACAACGACATCAAGGGTAAAACACTGAAAGCAGCCCATATTGCCGAAGCGATTATTTCCACCCTTGCCCCATTGCAAAGCGTGAAACGTTCGCCCGAGGCACGTTTTCGCCAGTTGCACCAAGTGTTGAAAGAAAGCTGTAAATCGGGCTATTCGAACGTGCTCATCATCGAAGAAGCGCACTCCTTGCCAATTCCGACGCTTAAACACTTGAAACGCTTTTTTGAGTTGGAAGATGGCTTTAAAAAGCTGATTTCGATTGTGCTAATTGGTCAGCCTGAATTGAAGCTGAAACTATCGGAACGCAACACCGAAGTGCGCGAAGTGGTGCAACGCTGTGAAGTAGTGGAACTTGCTCCCCTTGATGCAGAGTTAGAAAACTATGTGGCATTCCGCTTGGCGAAAGTCGGCAAAAAACTCAGCGATATTTTTGATGAAGATGCTTTCCTTGCGGTGCGACAACGCTTAACGGCGGTGGGAAGAAATAAAACCACCACCAGCTTGTTATATCCGCTCGCAGTAAATAACTTGCTAACTGCGGCGATGAACTTGGCAGAAAGTTTAGGTGTGCCGAAAGTGAACGGCGATGTAGTGATGCAGGTTTAGGGGGCGATATGAGAAAAACAACCTTAATTTTAACCGCATTTTTGTTGGCTGGCTGTGATGACGGAATGATACAAAAGCAAACGTGGGCGTATGCCGAACTTTGTATCAGCGGTGTAGTTTACCTCCGCTCGCCCAACGGCAGCTTAACCCCAAAAATTAACGCAGATTTTTATCCTTATACTTGCCAAAAAGGAGTAACAAACAATGGCTAAAATTGAAATTATTAACCGAGATAATAAAGAAGAATTTCTCAAATGTTGTTTCGTATTTGCAACTAAAACAAGAAATAACCCTATGGTCATGGCAACGGCTCTTGAGCAAGGCATTCACCATTTTGAACTCAATAGAGCAAATGGAATGGTTGAAATCAAAGCAGCTTTAAATGCTAATGTTGAAGAAATTAAAATAAATTTTAGTAAGGAATTTTAAGATGGCTAAACGCGCAACAAGAGTAAAAAGCGAAGTACAAGAAATTGCCTTGCAAACCCAAGATGAAGTGGCGTTGGCGATTAAACAGATCGGCGATTTAGAACGTGAGCAGGTGCGATTAAGCACCCAGCAAGCGGACGAGAAAGCAGCGGTTGATGAAAAATACACGGCACAGTTGACTGCGCTGAAAGAACAAGTGAAGCCGTTGCAAAAGGCGGTGCAGGCGTTTTGTGAAACTCGTCGTTTAGAGCTCACTAACGGCGGCAAACAGAAGACGGCTTACTTTACCACCGGAGAAGTACAATGGCGTGCCAAACCGCCGAAGGTGGGGATTAGTTCGATGGCGAAAGTGATTGAAAATATCAAGAACTTGGGGCTGTTTCAGTTCTTACGCGTGAAAGAAGAAGTGAACAAAGAAGCCTTGCTTGCTGACCCGAATAACGCCAAGGCGATTGCAGGTGTGAGTATTCGGGAAAATGAAGAAGAATTTGTCATCAAACCGAATGATGAGGAGGTGCGCTAATGGGGCGAAGACCGAAAATCGACCGCGATGTTCTAGAAGAATCCTATCGCGAAGCAACAGAAACCGCAGCAGCAATGGAGCGTTCTGGCAATTATGCCCGAGCTAGTGAATTGTGGGGAGAAGCAGCAAAGCAAGCGGTAACACTCACACAACGTGAGTGGTGCAATACGCGCAAAACCTACTGCAAAGCATGGCAAGGTAAACGGGAGAAAAGACAATGATTTCCACACTAGAAGCCTTAAAAATGCAACTTCGCCAAGCGATTATTCAGCTGGAACAGGCTGAAAAATCACTGGATAAAGAACAAATGGAATACGCCAAAGTGTATGTAAGTAATGCGAAGGGGATTTTGATGAAAATGGGGGTAAGAATATGACGGCACATTATTTGACCACAGTTTCTATTGGCGTTTGTCCAACAACAGAAGAACTAAGCTTTACGATAGGTGCTAAACATTCCGCTAAACTGCCAAACAAAGTTAGAACCATAATAACTGATTTGATGACAACAATGCCTATTGTCATAACAAAAGGCTGGTATCAAATTATTCGCTTAGTACCTGAAGCAGATAAAGGCTTCACAGCTGACCTTCACTTTGATTTCTTCCTTGATGAAGACAATGATTGGGCTGTAAATGGACAAGTTGAAAATAAGGACGGCATTGAGCCAGTATTAATGGGAATGGCAAAAATGATTTTTACCAATGATCCTGTTATTAAATCCCTACTGGAAGATGATTACGAGCCTGAATATATTCAGCATTTTGCCCCAACTTGTTAAACCAAACCGCCTTTGGGCGGTTTTCTTGTATTAGGAGAACCGAAAATGAAAGTGAAATGTAGTGCGTGTGGAGCGTTGCATTCGTTGGATGCGTTGATTGCCAACAAGGCAGCAAGTGATGCCTTAAATGCGGCATTGTTGGTGAGTGGTGAGTTAGGCGAAGCCTTAATTCGTTATTTGGGGCTGTTTCGTCCTGCGAAAAGTTCGCTCACTTTTGATCGTGTGGCAACGCTGCTGGGTGAACTTACGCCAATGATTCAAGCGGGCAAGATTAAGCGTGATGGCGTGGAATGTGCTGCCCCTGTGGAGGCGTGGATTTATGCGATCAATCAGATGATGGCAAATCGGCAGGCGTTGAAGTTGCCGATGAAATCCCACGGTTATTTATTGGAGATTATTGCGAGTTATAAAGCGGTGGGAACGGCGGTGATGGTGCAAGATGTGGGGCAAAACAGACCGCTTGTGGCAGCACCAAGTAGCAAGATGAACGCAATCAAAGGGGCGTTGGAATGGGGCGAGACAATCAATGGTTAAAACCTGTGTTGGCAAAAGGTGTGGCGATGTTGTTGCTGCTTCGGCTGAAAAATTCGCCTACGGAAGATGTGATTCAGCCTACGCTTGAGGCGTGGTATCGGGTGATCACGCATAAAAAGGAGTGGGATATGACGTTGGATAAGCCAAGGTTTGAGGCGGCTTTTATGCTGCTTGGGCAGACCTGTGATTGGTTTCCTACGCCAAAACAACTTCTAGAAACCTTACCTGGGCGTGAATATCCTGAGCTTCCGTCACCACCGCCGAAAAGTGTGGAGGAAATGGCACAGGAAAAGGCAAAAATGGAAAGTAATTTACAACGATTGAAAGCAATTTTAAGGGGTAAACAATGAGAAAACGATTATTACAACTGGTGCATATTGGGAAAAGTCAGTTAGGAATGGACGATGAGACTTATCGAAGTCTATTATCTCAGCAATTCTACCAAAATTCTGCGAAAAATATAAGCTATTCAGAGCTAGTGAAACTGGTCAAAATATTGCAACAAAAAGGTGCAAAAATTCGCTTACCGCATGATGTTTCACAGCTTTCTGCCGTTCAGCGGAAATTGTGGGCAGTATGGAAAGCAGTGGCTGAGGAAAGTAGTTCAGCAGCGTTGAATGCGTTTGTTGCTCGATATTATGCGGACGTTACAGACTGGCGTGAGCTGGATAGTGAGCAAACGGCATCTATTATTGAGCAACTAAAACAGTGGAAAAAACGAGTAGGTAAATGATGAATGAAGCCAAATTTGACAATAATGACTTTCAAACCAAAGCCCCTGATTTATTGGCAGATTTGGCGAAATATACGGTAATGGCGGTGCGTGAATGTTACCCTGAAATGGACGCGGAAACCGCGGAAAATATTGGCATGATTGTGGCATTGAAGACGGGCTACAACTGGGGCGGTTTGAATGTGTATGTGCCGAAATCAATGTCGCTTTTCGCCTGTGAGCGTGAAAAGCAAATTTTCAACGAGTTCACCGGCAATAATCACGCCTACCTTGCCAAGAAGTATGGTTTATCTTTGCAATGGATCTACAAAATCGTGAAGCGTGTGCAGAAGGAAGAAATTGCCAAACGGCAGTTTGATATGTTCGCTCCATCCTAAAAAAACAAACCCAGTGACCGTAAAAAGTCGCTGGGTTTTCTTTTTCTCTATGTGTAACTCTATTTCATTTCGCCTTTCTCATTTCTTCCCACTTCATCCAAATTTTTCCCATTTATGTTGGTTTATGTGTGAGGGTTATGTTGGGTGGGTTTAGTTTTCCATCAACCGGGATAAAAAATACAATGTCTTCCTGCCAAAAGCAGACATTGCATGGAAAATTAACGATGATCAACGCTTAGGCTTTAAAGTAGGCAAAGGTTATAACCCAGGTGGTGCCGGTGTGACTTTCGGTGTGCCGTACACCAGCTATGAATATGACGCGGAATATGTCTGGAACTACGAACTTTATCATCGTTGGACATCCGCAGATAAACGCCTACGCATTAACAGCAACCTATTCTATAACGACTACAAAGACATGCAGTTACCGTTCACTCTTGGTCCAAATTCCATCGTGATCCGCAATGCCGATAAGGTCGTTACCTATGGCGCGGAAATAAATACCGAATGGTAGGCCACGGAGAAACTGGCACTCAATGCGGGCATCGGGATGTTAAAAACCGATATTAAACGTTATCCAAACAGCAGCATTGAAGGGAATAAACTCGCTCGCGCACCGAGTTTCAGCGGAAAAGTGGGGGCCAATTATCGTCTTCTTGACCACCTAGAAATTGGCACCAATTACAGCTACAACAGCAGTTATTATTCCACTGCCGACAACTTAGCCAATGGTAAAGTAGGACATTATGACCAACTTGATGTTTATTTAGCGTACGACTTTAAGCATGCCAGAATCACGCTCTATGCCGACAACGTGCTTAACTCACGCAAAGATATCTTACTCGTACCGCGCTCAGGCGACATTACCCGTCAACCAGAACGCCAAATTGGGCTTTCTACCGAGTTAAGATTCTAAGCAATGAGTAAGCAGCACCAACAAATTTGCCAACCTGTTGCCGCGCAATTACGCGCTTCAATGTGGTTGGCAACCTTCGCACAAGGGTTAAAAATCGGGATTTGGCTTTTGATGATCCACATTGTGTTTACCGTCAGCCAATCTCTTACGTTTCCTTATTGGCAGATTTTCGCGTTGCTTGCCACATCCATTTTGTATTACACCTGCAAAATTAAAGCGCACGACAAATCTCATTATGCGACCGTTGAATTGGAAAAAATGCTACGCCAACAGCTTGCGAAAAAAATCAGTCAATTATCGTTAGGCAAAGTCAATGAAATCGGTTCAGGCGGTTTAACGAAAGTGCTGTGCGATGACGTAAACGAATTGCACACCTTTGTTGCCGATGCGCCCCCCCTTAAAGCGGAGGCTTATTCCACACCGCTTTTCGTGTTGGCGGCATTGTTTTGGTTAAATTGGCAAATGGCATTGGCTGTGGTGATTTTCCTTGTTGTATTGTTTACGATTCTGCAACGTTTAATGCAAAAAAGTCGATTAAATTATCGTGATTACGGTGCTGCCGTGAGCCGAATCAATAGCGCGATTATTGAGTATATTCAAGGTATGAGCACGATTCGTACCTTTGATGCAGGACAAAGTTCGTACAGCCGTTTTAGCACCGCATTAGAAAATTTTAATCAGGTCATCTTCGCTTTTTTAGCCAAAGTGGGCGCCCCAACACGTCTTGCCCGTTCGCTCTTTACACCAATGCCGATCATGTTGTTTTTGATCGTGTTAGGCGTGTATTTACACTCACTTGCGCTGCTTTCCACCTTTGGCTTTTTTGCCTTTTTAGTGTTAGCCGCTGGGTTAATTGAAACCATGCATCCTTACATGGGGCTGTTTCATTTGCTGGAACGCTCCCGCGCCGCCATTGAACGCATTAACGAAATAAAAACGTTGGAAAATGCCACCGCACTTTTGCCGCTACAAACGCCAAAGGGGTATGCTGTTCAATTTGAACAGGTCAATTTCAGCTACGATGCCGACAAAGCAACACTGAAAAATATTGACTTCAGTGTGCCGCAAAATAGTTTTACCGCTATTATTGGCACTTCAGGCTCCGGCAAAACTACCTTGCTCAATTTGCTGTTGCGCTTTTGGGATGTCGATAGCGGAAAAATCACCTTAGGTGGTGCGGATATTCGTCATATGGAACAGGATCAACTCATGAAATATTGTTCGGTCGTATTTCAGGATAATTTCTTATTTTCTTGCTCTATTGCCGAAAACATCGCTTACGGCATAGAAAATGTAACGGAGGACAAGATTATCGATGCCGCCAAACAAGCCCGCATTCACGACTTTATTATGACTTTGCCAGAGCAATATCAAACAAAAGTGGGGGAACGCGGACAATTATTGTCAGGCGGACAAAAACAACGTATCAGTATAGCCCGCGCCTTTTTACAAAATCGCCCGATTTTATTGTTAGACGAACCCACGGCTTTTTCCGATGCAAAAAACGAGGCGGATTTAATGCAGGCATTTCATGCGCTGATGCAAAATAAAACAGTGATCATGGTGGCGCATCGCCTGTCTAGCATTACCCAAGCCGATCAAATTATTTATTTAGAGAACGGCAAAATCATTGCTCAAGGAAATCACCAAGCCTTGTTGCAAACCAATGTTGCCTATCAAACCCTTTGGGCAGAATATCAACAGGCAAAATCTTGGACGATACATTAGAGAATGTTATGCAATCTTACTTTAATCCTGAAACTCAACGCGTAAAAAGCCTGTGGCAAACTTATCACGCCTTATTTGCCGCCGCCCAACAGCAACAAAGCGCATTCTTACGCTGTCTCGCTTTTGCAGCACTGTCTGCAACCTTATTCGGCGTGGCTATCGGCTTGCTGTATCCGCTGCTTTTGGCATTAGAACAAACTGAAGCAGGGCAAAGTGCGGTCATTTTTTGGAGTGTTTTATGTGGCGTGCTTTTAATCGTCAGCCTCCTTTTCCGCATTTGGGCGGAATATTATGACACCAAAGGCGATTCATTTTTGGCGACATATCAATTAAGACGTCAACTGGGCGAAAAACTTCGCCGCGTATCTCTTGCCGTCCTCAGTGGATTTCGTGCAGGCGAACTCAGTGCCGTTGCCATCCAAAGTATTAATGAAGCGACGAATTACGCTTTCAGTTTAATCAGTATTCTAATTTACGGCATCGTAACACCGGTGTCTGCCGCCCTTTGTCTTTGTTTCTTTGATTACCGCTTTGGGCTGCTGATCTTCATTATTTTTCCGCTTATCGTGCCACTTTATTTATGGCGGAGAAAGGCTTTCCGTCGTGGATTTAGTATTTTGGCAGAAGCTAATCAGCGACTTAAAGGCGAAACCATTGAGTTTGTGCAAGGTTTGGAAATTCTGAAATCAACAGGGCAGACTGAAAACAAACAACATATTTTCAACCGTGTGATTGAAGATGTGGCAAACATTCAACGCATCGGTACAAAAAAAGGCGAACGTCCGAATTTGATTATTACCTCAAGCATTCAATTAAGTCTTATCGCGGTATTAATTGTTGGCACATTTTGGGTGATTTCCGGTAGCGCTCATTGGGTATTGTTAGCCACAGTGCTGATTTTAATTGCGCGAATTTCAGATGTATTGAACTTCTTTGTGCAAATGTCTTCGCTCTTAGAAATTTTTGTGATCAGCTGTGAAAAATTTGAAAAATTGATGGCATTGCCTGAATTAGCGGAAAATAATGGCGGCAGATTACCCACAGATTATCGCATTCGCTATGAGCATGTCCGCTTTGGTTACAATGCCGAAAAAACCATCCTAAATGACATTAATCTGGACATAAAACCTAACAGCCTCAATGCTTTTGTGGGCACCAGCGGTTGTGGTAAAACAACATTACTTCGCTTGTTGTTGCGTTATGCTGATCCGCAATCAGGGAGAATTACGATCGGCGGTATTGATATTCGGGATGTTAGCCAAGAACAGCTCATGCGCTTAATTTCTGTAGTGTTTCAAGACGTGTATTTATTCCAAGACAGTGTATTAAATAACATCCGAATGGCAAAACCCAATGCCACCGATGAAGAGGTGATTCACGCCTGTAAACTTGCCCAATGCCACGATTTTATTCAGGTATTACCACAAGGGTATCAAACGCAAGTTAATGAAATTGGGAGTAATTTTTCCGGTGGTGAAAAGCAACGACTTGCGATTGCGCGAGCGATTTTAAAAGATGCGCCGATTCTCATTTTAGATGAACCGACAGCATCGTTGGATACCCGCAATGAGCTGGCAGTGCAAAAAGCGTTGGATCAACTGGTTAAAGACAAAACCGTGTTGATTATCGCTCACCGACTTTCCACCATTGTGGGCGCGCATTGCATTTATGTGTTGGAAAACGGCAACATTGCCGAACAAGGCACGCATCAAACACTCTTAGAACAAAAAGGACGTTATGCAGCGTTTTGGCAATGCCAACAAGGCAACATCACTCACTAAGCAGGATTGGGCAATCCTTGCCACGACCGCCGGTTTTAAATTCTGCATAGTGGCGTTTTATATGATTGGTCTCACCACCATGTTAAAAGAGATGGGGTTCGATCTTAAACAGCTTAGTTGGTTCTATTTGCTTGGTGGAATGGAAATGGCGAAATTCATCGTCTCGCCGTTAATTGAACGCTATCGTCTCAAGCGTATCGGGCAATTTCGCGGCTGGCTATGCCTTTCCTCGTTAATCATTTTTATTGCCTTATTCATGTTGCATTTCATCCAACCGCAACGGGATTTTATACTGCTTATGGTGGCGTGTGTGCTATTGAACCTAAGCAGTCTATTTTTCGGTTGTGCGGCGTTGGGGCTGACGTGTGCCATCCTGCCTTTTGAGCAACGTGGCTTTGGCGGTGTCATTCAAGTGATCGCAGGACGCGTGGGTAAAATGCTTGGCGGCGGTTTGGTATTACTGATTTATCATCATTACGGTTGGCAAAGTGCGGTGGATTTAATCAGTGTTTTTGCACTACTATTGATTCTACAAATTAGCCTATATTCCGAACCTACAGTTGCCGCTGAACCGCAAAATCCGCCATTGCATTTTTTATTCACACGCTTTTTCTATTTTTGGCAACAACCGCACATTTCATTTCGTTGGTTGATTTTATTGTTATTTGTGTTTATTCCCAGCGGCATGGTGGTCAGTAGTTTCGTTCCGCGTCTAAATACCTTGGGCTGGAGCAGCCAACACATTGGGCTATTACTTTCAGTATTCGAACCCCTTTGTGCTATCGCCTTTGCTCCGCTCAGTGGTCTATTACTCAAAAAATATTCTCGGGTTTCTGTCACCCAATGGGTATTATTTAGCCAAATTTTTGCCTTCTGCTTATTTATTTTATTTGAATATGTCGGCACGGATTTTCCTTATCTTATCGCCGTACCAATCTTATTATTAAGTATTACTTACGCATTACTTGTGCCGTGCTTGCTGGCTATTATCCTTGATTATTCATCTAAAACTTATGCCACATTGGATAGTTCACTACAATTTTCTGTTGCATTACTAGGGGCATATTTAGCTGGTTTTATTTCACTCAGATTGATCAGTACATGGGGATACGTTACGGTATATTGGATTGTGACAATCATTGCATTTACTATTTGGTACTTTTTTAAGAGCTACAATCAAAAATCATAAAGGCGCTATAATCAAATGCTATACACCTCTAATTTTTCTGAACAAATCAATTTTAAATTAAATCCCACCACATAGAATTTAAATAAGGTAAACAATTGCTCACCCCGTTATTATTGCATTCTTTCAAAAATCGCTCTTTGCTTTTTTGCTCATTTTGTGTAGAATACGCGCTCGGCTTATTGATTAATCCGAACACAAGGAGTTCTCCATAATGGAAGCATCAAAGAAAAAGATGAAATTCCCTTCCGCATTTAGCATTCTCTTTATTATTCTTCTTATTGCTATTGGTCTTACTTGGCTTATTCCCTCAGGGTCCTACTCTAAACTTTCCTACGACACGACCGAAAATCATTTTATTGTCAAAACCCACGGAATTCCCGATCAAAGCTATCCAGCAACAGAACAAACCCTTAATCAACTCAATATCAAAATTCAACTTTCTAATTTCACCAACGGCATTATCAAAAAGCCGATTGCTATCCCCGATACCTATCAACGCATTGAACAACACGAAAAAGGCATTACTGATATGATTCACGCCATGGTGGATGGCACCATTGAAGTGGCTGATATTATGATTTTTATCTTCATACTCGGTGGAATGATTGGTGTGATAAACAAAACAGGAGCATTCAATGCCGGATTAATGTCTCTCACCAAAAAAACGAAAGGAAATGAATTCTCCGTTGTCTTTGCTGTCTGTGTGTTAATGCTGTTAGGCGGTACGGCTTGTGGTATTGAGGAAGAAGCGGTAGCCTTCTACCCAATTCTTGTTCCTGTCTTTTTAGCCTTAGGCTATGATTCTATTGTCTGTGTTGGTGCCATATTCCTCGCCGCCTCAATGGGAACGGCATTCTCTACAATCAATCCATTCTCCGTTGTCATTGCCTCAAATGCTGCAGGGATTCCATTCACTGAAGGGATGGGATTTCGTACACTGGGTCTGATTCTTGGTGGAGCTTGTGTGATTGCTTACATGTATTGGTACTGTAAAAAACTACGTGCCAATCCTGAGTTTTCTTATACGTATGATGATCGCCAAGCCTTCTATGATCTCTATATGAAAGATATCGATCCGGATGCTAAGGTTGAATTTACCTTTAGAAGAAAACTGATTCTGATTCTATTTAGCGCCGCCTTTCCTCTCATGGTATGGGGGGTGATGTTTGGTGGTTGGTGGTTCCCTCAAATGGCGGCTTCCTTCCTAGCCATTACCATCATTATTATGTTTATCAGTGGATTGCCTGAAAAAGATGTCGTAAATGGGTTTACTCATGGTGCTTCTGAATTAGTCGGCGTCGCATTGATTATCGGACTCGCTCGAGCTGTTAATATCATTCTAGAGCAAGGAATGATTTCAGACACGATTCTCGATTATATGACGCATCTTGTTGGTGGAATGAATGGTGGTGTCTTTATTATTGGTCAGCTCATTGTCTTCATTTTCTTAGGATTGGTTGTGCCTTCCTCTTCAGGCCTTGCCGTACTCGCTATGCCAATTATGGCACCACTGGCTGATACTGTTGGCATTCCAAGAGATATCGTCGTATCAGCTTACAACTGGGGACAATATATTATGTTATTCCTTGCGCCAACAGGATTAGTCCTTGTCACGCTACAAATGCTTGGTATTCCATTCAATAAATGGCTGAAATTTGTCATGCCAATCGTGGGCTGTCAATTTGTTATCTCATCGATACTTCTTCTCGTTCAAGTATTTATGTATGCACACTAAAATAAAAAGCCACGCAATCTTGCGTGGCTTCTTTTTATCATCTGATGTTATTTGACAAACTCATCAAACTCTAACTCATAATCATCACCATCTCTGGTGTATTTGATATAACGTGGAAATTGTTCACCTGAGAATTTCTTCACCATAATATCCTTATTACCTGTTTTAAATGAATAAGTGATTTCAGTGACAGTTTGCTTGTTATATTGGATCTGTTTTTCCACTTTCTTCACATTCACATTTTCCATTGGGTAAAGTTTTTTACCATTTGTGATTTGGAAACTGGTTGGCAATTTATCGTAATAGCTCAACTGAAATGCCATGGTGAATAAGTCAAAAGTCGGTAATGTTAACGGTTCGGTTTCTAACCCATTTTTCACTTTACCGTATTCAATGGTTGTTGGTGAAATTTTAGAAATGGCATAAGGTTTACCATTACGCACATCTTGATAATTCACCATTTTAAATTGGCTCGCGGTTTGTGAACCACGAGAAGTAAACACAATGTTGTACAACGGAATATTAATTTTCGCATTGACTGAATACTGTGAACCATCAGCTTTAAAATGCACATATGCCGGCATTAAATAATTGGAACTGTATTTAATATTATAATCCACCGCAGACCATGCTGTTGGCACATAAGCAATTAATGCAGCAAAAAGGATTCTAAATAACTTCATTGGTTTTCCTTATATATAAAAATAGGTTGCCCTTTAGAGTATCACAGTGAGAAGAAGTTCCCCATTAAAAAAACCACCTTATCTGCAGACAAGATGGTTTTCATTTATGTTAGCTTTATGAGAGATTATAAAACTGCACCCGCCATTAAGAAACCGAATAACACGGATAAAGCAATTGCAATCACACCCGGCACTAAGAATGGGTGGTTGAATACATATTTACCGATACGAGTTGAACCAGTATCATCCATTTCTACTGCAGCAATTAAGGTTGGGTAAGTAGGAAGAATGAATAATGCTGATACTGCGGCAAATGCTGCAATCGCGGCTTCTGGTGAAACGCCTAATAAAATTGCAGTTGGATATAATGCTTTTGCAGTTGCAGCTTGTGAGTAAAGTAAGGTACTTGCGAAGAACAAGATTACCGCTAAACTCCAAGGGTATTGTTGTAAGAACTCAGCTGATACAGCTTTAATTTGATCGATATGACCTTCAACGAAAGTATTGCCTAACCATGCTACACCAAGCACACAAATTACCGCTGACATACCGGATTTAAAAGTTGCCGCATTAGTAATTTTTGCAGTATCCACTTTACATGCCATAGTGATAATGGCTGCAGTCGCAAGCATGAAAGAGATAATGGCGTTATCACGAGAAAGAATTGGATTTTGAATTAAACCAACTGTTTTACTGATTGCAGTGGCATAAAGCATGACCACTAAAATCGCGATAAGGAAAATTGCGACAGAGCGTTTTGCATAAGGTTTGATCTCAATTTGCATTTCGCCACGCATAGTAATTAAACCTTTTGCTAGACGATCTTGGTAAACTTCATCATCTTTCAAATCTTTACCAAGGAAGTTACAAATCACCGCAGTAATCATACATGCTGCGTAAGTAGTTGGGATCCAAATACCTAATAATTGTAAGTAACTTAAACCAAAGTTTTTCTCTAATTCAGCAGAAAGGAATACTACTGCAGCAGAAATTGGAGAGGCTGTAATCGCAATTTGTGAAGCGATAACCGCAATAGAAAGTGGGCGTGAAGGACGAATACCTTGTTCTTTTGCCACTTCAGCAATCACTGGAAGTGTTGAGAATGCTGTGTGACCAGTACCTGCAAGTACAGTCATAAAGTAAGTTACCGTTGGTGCAAGGAAGGTAATGTATTTTGGATTTTTACGTAGGATTTTTTCAGCTACTTTTACTAAGAAATCCATACCACCCGCAACTTGCATTGCCGCAATTGCCATGATTACAGACATGATAACTGAAATTACATCAAACGGAATGGCGCCCGGTTTTAAGCCAAGCAGTGAAAGTGCCACAACACCCATCCCCCCCATGAAACCGATACCAATACCGCCTAATCTAGCCCCTAGGTAAATAAAGAGTAGGACGACTAAAAGTTGAGCCCAAATCATAATATTTTCTCCATATTAATTTTAAGAATAATTCCGGAACATATATTAACAACAAACTAGTGCATTATCTATATTTATTACTTGGATTAGCCTATTTTATCCGAAAGTGCGGTTAAAATTTGATTCAAATTCTGACCGCACTTTCAATAGCTTTCTTAGAAATCCTCAAAGTATTGTTGAATCACTTTTGGATCTTTTGTTTGTGTTAAGGCTAATTGCAATAACACTCGTGCTTTTTGCGGATTCAATGTACCTGAAGCCACAAAGCCATATTTAGAATCATCCACTTCAGCATCACGCGTTGTGTAACCTGTCGGCACACGAGATGAACGTACTACCACAACGCCATCTTTCGCCGCTTTTTCTAAACGTTCTAAGTGTGCGGCATTCACGTTACCATTACCTACACCCGCTGAAACAATACCTTGATAGCCCGCATCTAATAATGAATTTAACGGCTCAATTGGTGCATTAGAATAAGCATAAACAATGCCCACTTTCGGCAAGCTGTCTAATTTATCTACGTTAAATGGTGTATTTACGGTATGTTTACTTTCAGGCGAACGTTCGTAATCTACTTTACTGTTATGGATATAACCCAAGGTACCATAGTTTGGTGAATGGAATGTTTGTACTGCAGTGGTACTCATTTTGGTCACATCACGTGCACCTAATACTTCACCATTCATCGCCACTAATACGCCACGACCTGATGATTTTTTATCCGTTGCCACGACAACGGCGTTATAAAGGTTTAACGGACCATCCGCACTTTTTTCTGTTGCAGGACGCATCGCACCCACTAATACAATTGGTTTTTCACATTTCGCAGTAAGATCTAAGAAATAAGCAGTTTCTTCCATGGTATCGGTACCATGAGTAATCACAAAACCATCGGTGTCTTTACATTGTGCATTAATCGCTTTTGCTAATTTTAACCACACATCATCGCTCATATCTTGTGAACCAATTTTTACAATTTGCTCACCTTTTATATTTGCAAGCTGCTTAATTTCGGGCACCGCATCAATTAGTGCATCAACATTGAGTTGCCCTGCTTTATAAGCAGAAGAAACGGCAGTTTCGCCACTTCCGGCAATCGTGCCACCTGTTGCTAAAATTGTAATATTAGGTAATTCCGCAGCTTGTGCGATCGAAAAACCAAATCCGAGCATCATAAGTGCCGTTAATTTTTTTAATTTCATGCGCGTCTCCTTTCACGTTTAATCATCTAAGTTTGGCTATTCTCTACTTAATTAGGCGTAGAATAAACACAAAGATAAGATATTTATGATCCCGATCACATTTTTATTGATCCGATTGTATAAGCTTTCGCCAACGTTGCGTTTCCTTGATAATTTTTTTGAAAGATAACTAAAGTGCGGTTATACTTAAAGCCTTATTTCATCTGAAGATAAACTCTTATTCATTATCAAAATTAAGTTGAGAACAACATGCAAGAATTTATTCCTCAAGCAATTGAATTTGCTCAAAAACACACTTTTTTAACGATCGCATGGTTTGCTGTCCTTTTTATGACACTTTTCACCTTTTTTAAAAGTGCGACACAAAAATATCGCGTCATCACCAACCCTGAAGCGATTCGCTTAATGAACGATGAAGAAGCCGTGGTGATTGATTTACGCCCTATTGATGAATTCCAACGCGGCCATATCATTGGTAGCGTCAACTTGCTTCCAACTGAAATTAAAAATCAAAATGTAGGCAAAATTGAACATCACAAAGAAAAACCGCTTATCATTGTGGATGTTAACGGTGTTTCTTCTGCTACATCCGCAGAACTTTTAACCAAACAAGGCTTTGAAAAAGTTTATGTGTTAAAAGACGGTTTAGCGGCTTGGGCGGGTGCAAATTTACCATTAGTAAAAAAACATAAGTAAGGATCCTCTATGTCTGAACAAAATCAACAACCTGAAGTAGCAGCTGAAGAGCAACAAGAAGCAGTACTTCAAATTCAACGTATTTATGTAAAAGATGTTTCTTTTGAAGCACCAAATCTTCCTCATATTTTCCACCAAGAATGGAAACCAAAACTCGGCTTTGATTTAAGCACTGAAGCCGTTCAAGTGGGTGAAGATTTATACGAAGTCACGTTAAACATCAACGTAGAAACCACCATGGAAGACTCTGGTGATGTGGCGTTTATTTGTGAAGTGAAACAAGCTGGCGTATTTACAATCAGCGGTTTAGAAGATGTTCAAATGGCACACTGCTTAACATCTCAATGCCCAAATATGCTTTTCCCTTATGCACGTGAATTGATTTCTAACTTAGTAAATCGTGGTACATTCCCGGCATTAAACCTTTCTCCGGTAAACTTCGATGCGTTGTTCATTGATTACATGAACAAGCAGCAAGCAGCAGCTGAAGCGGAAGAAAATAAAGAAACCCAACATTAATTGTGATAAGGGCAGGCAATATCGTCTGCCCTTTTATTTTAAAGGTGATTGAAATGAACGTATCCCAATCTCCAATTACCATTCTTGGTTGCGGTTCTTATGGAACAGCACTCGCTATCTCATTTTCTCGCAATGGTTCTCCAACCTATCTTTGGGGGCACAATCCTGATCATATTCATCAAATGCAACAGGATCGTCAAAATCGCCGTTTTCTGCCAGATATTGAATTTCCAGAAAGTTTGCATTTAGAATTAGATTTGAAAACAGCCCTTGATCAATCGAAAGACATTTTAATTGTGGTGCCAAGCCATGCTTTCGGCGAAATTCTCTTAAAAATTCGACCGCACTTAAAACCTGAGCATCGTTTAATTTGGGCAACCAAAGGATTAGAACGCAACACCGGCCGATTACTGCAAGAAGTGGTGGAAGAAACCTTAGGTAAAGCAATCCCAACCGCTGTGCTTTCAGGTCCTACTTTTGCGAAAGAATTGGCTCAAGGTTTGCCAACAGCGATCACCCTAGCCTCTCGTAATGAAAAATTTGCCTTAGAGTTTCAAGCCAGAATTCATTGCAGTCAGCATTTTCGGGTGTATGTAAACCAAGATATGATTGGCGTTCAATTAGGTGGCGCCATTAAAAACGTAATTGCGATTGGCGCAGGTATTTCAGATGGTATGGGATTTGGTGCCAATGCCAGAACGGCATTGATTACCCGTGGAATTGCGGAAATTACTCGCTTAGGTGTAGCCATGGGAGCGAATACACAAACCTTTATGGGCATGTCTGGTTTAGGTGATTTAGTGCTCACTTGTACCGATAACCAATCCCGTAACCGTCGATTTGGTTTAATGCTTGGCAAAGGGACTGATAGCCAACAAGCCATGGATGAAATTGGTCAGGTGGTGGAAGGGTTTTATAACACCAAAGAAACCTATTTATTGGCGCAACGACAAGACGTGGAAATGCCGATTACAGAACAAATTTACCAAATGCTCTTTTGTGGTAAAAGTGCACAAGAAGTCGCACTGAGCTTATTAGGTCGTGAACGAAAAGGCGAATAAGGAGAAAAAATGACGTTAGAAGTATGGCAACACATTCGCCAAGAGGCAAAAGAATTAGCAGAATGCGAACCAATGCTCGCCAGCTTTTTCCATTCCACCATTTTAAAACATCAAAATCTTGGCAGTGCCTTGAGTTATTTACTTGCAAATAAACTGGCTAACCCGATCATGCCGGCAATTTCGCTACGTGAAATTATTGAAGAAGCCTATCAGGCCGAGCCCAATATCATTGACTGTGCTGCTTGTGATATTAAAGCTGTGCGCCACCGCGATCCTGCTGTGGAATTATGGTCTACCCCATTGCTTTATCTAAAAGGTTTTCACGCTATTCAGAGCTATCGCATTACCCATTATTTGTGGAACCAAAATCGAAAAGCACTCGCACTTTATTTACAAAATCAGATTTCAGTGGCTTTCGATGTGGATATTCACCCTGCCGCCAAAATTGGGCACGGTATTATGTTTGACCATGCTACCGGTATTGTCGTGGGCGAAACTTCGGTAATTGAAAATGATGTGTCTATCTTGCAAGGCGTCACCCTGGGTGGTACAGGTAAAGAATCCGGCGATCGCCATCCAAAAGTACGAGAAGGCGTAATGATTGGGGCGGGCGCAAAAATTCTCGGCAATATCGAAGTGGGCAAATATGCCAAAATCGGCGCCAATTCTGTTGTACTTCAACCTGTGCCTGAATATGCCACCGCTGCAGGTGTGCCTGCTCGTATTGTCGGCAAAGACAAAGCGGCAAAACCGGCATTTGAAATGAATCAATATTTTATCGATGATGATATAAATCTAAATATTTAAGGAATCGATATGATTAACAAAGACACCCAACTTTGCATGTCTCTTTCTGGCAGACCGGGCAATTTTGGTACAACATTCCACAACTATCTGTATCAAAAACTCGGGCTTAATTTTATCTATAAAGCCTTTACTACTACGGATATTGAAAGTGCAGTCAAAGGCATTCGTGTACTTGGTATTCGAGGTTGTGCCGTTTCGATGCCTTTTAAAGAAAGCTGCATGCCATTTTTAGATGAAATCTCACCTTCTGCGCAAGCCATTCAGTCTGTGAATACCATTGTGAATGATCAAGGTTTTCTTCGTGCTTACAACACCGACTATATTGCCATTGTTAAACTTATCAAAGAATATCAATTAGATAAAAAGAGTAAAGTGATTGTACAAGGCAGTGGTGGCATGGCTAAAGCTGTCGTTGCTGCCTTTAAAAACAGTGGATTTGAGCATCTGAAGATTTTTGCTCGAAATGAAAAAACAGGTAAAAATTTAGCCGCACTTTATGGCTATGAATATATCTCATCTTTAGACAATCAATCGGCAGACATTTTAGTCAACGTTACGCCAATTGGGATGAAAGGTGGAAAAGAAGAATTTGATCTCGCCTTTCCTAAAAATCTTATTCAACAAGCTCAAACCGCTTTTGATGTAGTGGCGATTCCTGCTGAAACACCATTTATCCAATTTGCTCAACAGCAAGGCAAACAAACCATTTCTGGTGCAGAAGTAATTGTGCTACAAGCTGTCGAACAATTTGAGCTCTACACAGGCATTCGACCTGATGAGCAATTCGTTGCTGAAGCCGCCGCTTTTGCTCGAAAAAACAGTTAAAAAATAAACCGCACTTCTAAAAAAGTGCGGTTCTTTTTATCTGAGTTTTACGCTAACAATTTTCTTGCTGCTTCCACTACGACTGATACTGCTTTGTCTTCTGTATCTTTCATGGTGGCTTCATTTGGAATTTCTTGTTGTGTACGGTTCACAATCACACCTGCTACCATACCTGCTCGTAAGCCAAGGGCATTACACATCGTAAACAATGTGGCTGACTCCATCTCGTAGTTCATCACATTGAGATCTTGCCATTGTTTTAGCAAGCCTTGGTAATCGCGATACACTTTGCCGCTATAAGTATCATAACGTTCTTGACCTGGATAGAAGGTATCTGAAGAAGCTGTAATTCCTACAAATGGCTCAATGCCTTTTTCTTTAGCTGCATTGTAAAGTGCCGTGGTACATTCAAAATTTGCCACTGCTGGATATTCAATTGGCGCAAAGTGACGGCTTGCACCATCAAGGCGGACTGCGCCCGTTGTAACAAGAACATCACCTACATTGATATGTGGTTGAATTGCACCTGTTGTACCAATACGCAAGAATGTACGCACGCCAAGCTGAGCCAGCTCTTCCACACAGATAGACGTAGAAGGGCCACCAATACCGGTTGAACACACCACCACCGGTTGACCATTTAAATAGCCTAACCAAGAAGTGAACTCACGTGTACTTGCAAGCAACTCAGGGTTATCAAGTTTTTTAGCAATACGTTCGCTACGTGCAGGATCCCCTGGTACGATAGCGAGTGTTGCACCTTTCAGTTGTGCTTTAGTCAGGTTTAAGTGAAATACATCAGACATAACAATCTCCTTTTTATCATTCTTGCCGCAAAGTGCGGTCAGATTTTCGTTATTTTTTCAATGCGCCTAAAATACCACGCATGATTTGTTTGGTCACTTCATTACGAATATTGCGACCCACTGATTTTGCCACGCTATTCACAATTTGTTCTGTCGGAGAAAGTTTATCCCCACGTTTTTGTGTTCCAAAAATCATACGGCTTAAGCTACCAAATAAACCGCTTTCTTCCTCTTGTTGCGCTTGTTCGGCTTGTTTTTGTTGTACTGCCGCTAAATCCGCTTGAGCATTTAATACTTCGAAGGCAGACTCATTATCCACGTAATCTTTATAGAATGCGTAAAGATCATCGTCTTTCACCCAAGCAGCTCGCTCTTCTTCAGTAATCGGGGCTAGTTGGCTTTTCGGCGGATAAACATAAGCCACTTCAACTGGCGTTGGCATACCTTTTTCATCTAAGAATGAAATCAATGCTTGGCCCACACCTAAAGTTGAAATGGTTTCAACCACATTGACAGCAGGATTTGAACGGAACGTTTCTGCTGCGGATTTCACCGCTTTTTGATCGCGTGGCGTAAAAGCACGTAACGCGTGTTGTACACGGTTACCTAATTGACCTAACACGGTATCCGGTAAATCTAATGGATTTTGGGTCACAAAATAAATCCCTACCCCTTTAGAACGAATCAAACGAACCACTTGTTCCACTTTGTCCACCAACACACTCGGTGCACCATCAAAGAGTAAATGCGCTTCATCAAAGAACATCACAAATTTTGGTTTATCTGGATCGCCCACTTCCGGCAATTGCTCAAATAATTCAGACATCAACCAAAGCAAGAATGCACTATACATTCTTGGGGAATTAATTAATTTTTCAGAATTTAAAACATTGATCACACCACGACCATCACGGGTTTGTAACCAATCTTCAAGATTTAATGCAGGTTCACCAAAAAGATTGGTCGCCCCTTCATTTTCAAGGGTCAGTAAGGCACGTTGAATCGCGCCCACACTCGCAGCTGATACGTTGCCGTATTCTACTTGGAACGATTTGGCGTTTTCTGCTACAAATTTAAGCATTGCACGTAAATCTTTTAAATCGATGAGTAGCAAGCCTTTATCATCTGCCCCACGGAATACGAGGTTTAATAAGCCTTCTTGGGTCGCGTTTAAATTTAATAAACGGGAAAGTAATAATGGCCCCATTTCAGAAATCGTGGTACGAAGCGGAATACCGGTTTCACCAAATACATCCCAAAATGACACAGGATAGCAATTTAAATAACTCTCACCACCTAAATCAAATTGCTCAATGCGTTCTGCCACTTTGCCACTGAATGTCCCCGCTTTGACTAAACCAGACAAATCGCCTTTAACATCGACTAAAAAGACCGACACGCCATCATCACTGAACGCTTCCGCCATTTTACGTAATGTCACGGTTTTCCCCGTCCCTGTCGCCCCAGCGATCAGACCATGACGGTTTGCCATTTTTGCGGTAATACCAAGGGTTTGGCCTTGTTCGGTACGCGCGAGAGAATATTGCATAAAGATTCCTCTGTTTTGTTGGTTTTATTTAAACGAATAATAAGGAAAAAACGAAGTGCGGTCAAAATTTAAGTGATTTTACGGTATAATTTCTCAAAACTAACTCAAAGCAGGAAAAATAGATGTCAAACGCAAAAATTCTTATTATTAAAACAGGATTAATAGAAACCTTAACATTCCCTGATGGCAGCTCATATGAAAGTGCTATCCGTAAAAAACCGGTACCCATGGTAAAAGTGCACACGCTGGGTGCAGAAGGTAACGATGTGGGCTTAAAAGCCCATCACGGTGGTGTTGATAAAGCCTTGTTTTTTATGTCTGATGTGTCTTTCCCTGCTTTAAACGCACTACTTGGTGAAAAGTTTGATTTTCACGGTAGCGCGATTTATGGTGAAAACTTTGTGGTATCTGGCTTACATGAAGATAATGTCTGTATAGGCGATCGTTACAAAATTGGCACCACGCTTTTAGAAGTGTCTCAACCACGTAAACCTTGCGAACGTTTATCTCATAATACCAAGAATGAGAATACAAGAGAGGTAATTCGTCAGTCTGGCTGGACAGGTTGGTATGTTCGCGTGATCGAAGAAGGTGAAATTCATCAAGGCGATGAACTCATCTTGCAACACCGTCCTTATCCAGAATGGACTATTCGTCGTTTAAACACGCTACTTTCTGCTCCTTCAAGTGTTGCAGAATTAGAAGAAGCCTTAGCCATTGAGGAATTAGCACCAGCGTTTAAACGTTCTGTTAACTCACAATTACGTAATTTACAGCAGGCGGCCTAAAATGTCGGCTAAAACGACCGCACTTTGTCCGTGCCAATCTTCGTTTTCTTACGAAGATTGTTGCGGACGCTTTCATTCAGGCAATATGTTTCCAGAAACAGCGGAACAACTTATGCGTTCCCGCTATTCAGCGTTTGTGCTTAAAAAGATTCCTTATATCGTGCAAACCACTGTGCCAAGCCAACAAACCTTATTAGATGAAAAAGCCCTGCAAGATTGGGCGGATGAAACGCAATGGCTCGGTTTAGAGATTGTCAAAGCAGAAACCTTAACCAAAACACAAAGTGCGGTTGAATTTAAAGCACATTTTCAAGGCAGCGAACAGCCGCAAGTGCATCACGAATATTCTCTTTTTGTAAAAATTGATGGTCGTTGGTATTTTGTTGATCCCACTGTACCGCTCCCAAGCAATAAACAGCCTTGTGTTTGTGGCTCAGGGAAGAAATTTAAACATTGTTGCGGAGGCTTGCTCTAATGACCTTAACGTCTTTTTTCGCATTATTCTGGCAGCGTTCTCAAGAAAATAAATTAACGCAAGCTGCCGGTTCACTCACCTACAGCACCATGCTCGCTATCGTGCCATTAATTATGGTGGTGTTTTCAATTTTCTCTGCTTTTCCCGTTTTTAACGAAGTCACTGGTGCATTGAAAGAATTCATCTTCACCAATTTCGCGCCTTCCGCGAGTGATGTTGTGGGACAATATATTGATGAATTCGTCCGTAACTCCAAGCAAATGAGTGCCGTGGGGATTGTGAGTTTGATTTTAGTGGCATTGATGCTCATTAACTCCATCGACCGTACACTCAATGGTATTTGGCAAGACACTAGTAATCGCCCGATTTTTACGTCATTTGCTATTTATTGGCTCATTTTAACGCTCGGCCCGCTTTTAATCGGTACTAGCATTGCGGCAAGTTCCTATGTTAAAGCCATGTTCGAGCAATCTGAAACGCTCTCTTTTGGCTTAAAACTCCTCAGCTTTGTGCCATTTCTTTCTACTTGGTTTATTTTCACGCTCATTTATATGGTCGTGCCAAATAAGAAAGTGAGCATCAAACACTCCGCAGCAGGCGCATTAATTGCGGCAATTTTCTTTACTTTAGGGAAACAAGCCTTTACTTGGTACATCACCACCTTCCCATCTTATCAATTAATTTATGGCGCCATGGCAACACTGCCGATCATGTTATTGTGGATTCAAATCAGCTGGACGGTGGTGTTATTCGGTGCACAATTAGCTGCAGTGCTTGCAGAAGTGCAGTCAATGAATCAAACAAATTTAGAGGAAGTAAAATGATTGCATTAATCCAGCGTGTGACTCAGGCTAAAGTGGAAGTTGAAGGTCAAATTGTGGGACAAATCAGCAAGGGATTATTGGTTTTATTAGGCGTGGAAAAAGAAGACGACCAAGCCAAAGCAGATAAGCTCGCTGAGAAAGTGTTAAATTACCGTATTTTCAGTGATGAAAATGACAAAATGAATTTAAACGTGCAACAAATCGGTGGCGAAGTGCTTGTGGTATCCCAATTTACTTTAGCTGCAGACACACAAAAAGGGCTACGACCAAGTTTCTCAAAAGGTGCCGCACCAGCATTAGCTAACGAATTATATGAATATTTTTCGCAAAAATGTACAGAAAAAGTGACCGTTGCTAACGGACAATTTGCAGCAGATATGCAAGTGAGCCTCACCAATGATGGCCCAGTTACATTTTGGTTAACTGTATGAATAAATAGAAAAACCGTTATTTTTTCAGATCTCAGGAAACTCTTTCTTTGATCGCATTGTCGTATTAACGCTCACACGCACATAAAAATTTCAAATTCCATCTATAATTGCGTTGGTAATCCCTTTATTTTGTGGGTAAACTAAGGCGGTTTGATGTGGATCTTCTTAAAGTTTAGCTTGTAACAAAATGAAAAAAATTTCGTTAAAAATAACCGCACTTTTGCTTGGATGGATGAGTTTTTCAGCCCTTGCAGAACAAACCGTGGATATTGAGATCCGCGGGATCAAGGGTGAACGTGCTATTCGCAACACTGACATGAATGTCAAACTCATTGATAAAGGTGAAATGGACGGTTCAGATCGGTATAAACAATTAGTTTCGGATGCTGTTGATAAAGGCCTTCGAGTCTTCGGTTATTATGGTTCTTCCGTGGCCTTTGAATTAAAAAAACGCAAAGGTCAACGAGATTTACTTATTGCGAATGTCACCCCGGGTGAGCCAAGTAAAATTGCTGGAACAGACGTTGAAATTACAGGCGAAGCAGCAGAAGATGAAAACTTCACGGCACTCCGTAAAAACTTGCCAAAACAAGGCGAGTTAGTTGAGCATCAAAAATACGATGATTATAAAAGTAGCATTTCAAATCTTGCCCTTGCTCGCGGCTATCTTGATGGAAAATTCCAAATTTCTCGCTTAGAAATCAGCCCAGAAACTCATGAAGCATGGTGGCGTATGCTGTTTGATAGTGGCGTGCGTTATCATTATGGCAATATCACCTTCAACCATTCCCAAATTCGCGAAGACTATTTGCAAAATATGCTCAACATCAAATCGGGCGATCCTTATTTAGTCAGCGATTTATCTGAATTAACCAATAATTTTTCTTCCACCAACTGGTTTAGCTCAGTGCTTTTACAGCCTCATGTCCGCGAAGAAGAAAAATTAGTGGATATCGAACTGTTACTTTATCCACGTAAGAAAAACTCAATGGAACTTGGGATTGGTTTTGCTACAGATACAGGCCCTCATGTCCAAATTGGTTGGACAAAACCTTGGATTAATAGCCGAGGCCATAGCTTTCGTACAAATCTTTACGTCTCTGCGCCAAAGCAAAACTTTGAAGCCACCTATAAAATGCCATTATTGAAAAATCCATTAAATTATTATTATGAGTTTTCAACCGGTTATGAAAAAGAAAATAAAAACGATACAAATACCAAAGCCCTCACATTCGCTGCATTACGTTATTGGAATAATAAAGAAGGTTGGCAATATTTTGCTGGTCTTCGTGTCCGTTATGACAGCTTCACGCAAGCTGATTTCACCAATAAAACGCTCCTTGTTTATCCTACCGGAGGCTTTAACCGGACTCGTTTAAAAGGCGGTCAATTCCCAACATGGGGAGATACCCAAAAAATCACGGTCGATTTAGGGAATAAACTGTGGATGTCTGAAGCCAACTTCTTTAAAGTTCAGGCTTCCACAGCCTGGATTCGTACTTATGCAGAAAATCACCGTTTTATTACCCGTGCAGAAATTGGTTATTTAAATACCACTGATATTCGTAAAATTCCACCTGCATTACGTTTCTTTGCTGGGGGCGATCGCAGCGTACGAGGTTATGGATATAAGAAAATTTCACCAAAAAATAAAGATGGAAAACTCGTGGGTGGATCTCGCTTATTGACGGGTAGCCTAGAATATCAATATCAAGTTTACTCTAATTGGTGGGGAGCAGTATTTGCAGATACAGGCTTGGCGGCTAACTCTTACACAGCCACTGAATTGCGTTATGGTGCGGGTGTTGGGGTACGTTGGGCATCGCCTGTCGGCGCCATCAAATTTGATATTGCAACGCCAATTCGAGATAAAGATAACAGCAAAAACATTCAATTTTACATTGGCTTAGGTGCTGAAATTTAGGGTATGACTATGTCTGAACAAGAAAAACAACCAGATAACCAAACCATGCGCCCCATTAAAAAGACCTACCGTAAAATTTTATGTGTTGGAAGTGCGGTCATTTTTGTTCCTGTTTTAGGCTTAGTCACAGCACTGTCTTTTGATAGTGGACAACGTGCACTCATTCAACTCGCCGATAAAATGCTCGATAGCTTATCTATTGAGCAAGTCAGCGGTGGCTTACAAGATGGTTTAGTCTTAGAAAATTTACGTTTTCAAACCACCGGCGTAGATGTAGCTCTCCCTAAAACGCGCTTACAACTGAATTTAGCTCGTTTACTTTCGGGTGATATTATTGTTGATGATCTCAGCTTAACACAGCCGAAAATTGCCATTGATACCAGTGTCATGCCACCTTCTGAAGAGAAACCAACGAAAAGTGGTCCAATGGAAAAAATCCATTTACCGGTTTCTGTGCAAGTGAAAAATGTGGCGGTCACTGACTTTGATATGAAACTCGATCAAAGCAATATTACGTTTTCGTCATTTCAAAGTGCGGTCAGTTTAAACAATGAATCTGGCCTTACCCTTGAGCCCACCACACTTTCAGATGTGCTTTTCTCAACAGTCTCCCAAACTCAACCGAATCTCCCTCAGCCCGAGCAAAAAGAAGCTGCTAAACCCGTTGATTGGGCACAAATCGAGCAAACACTTACACCAGCTTTTTTAGGTAATTTAAATGCGGTTAACTTGCCTTTTGATATGCACATTCCAAGTGTTTTGGGTACAAACTGGCAATATCAATCGCTCAATGAAAAAGACGAAGAAACCCCAAAAATCACTGTGCCTAAAGTGGAATTACAAGCGGATGCCACCGATCATTTAGTGAAATTACAAAAACTCGAAATTGACAGCTCGCTTGGTACACTTTCTAGCCAAGGGCAACTCCAGCTCAATGACGATTTTCCGGTTGATCTCACATTAAAATCGGATCTCCAAGCGTTTAAATCAAAAGACAAAACCATTCTGCCTGCCAGCAAGGTTGATCTCAATTTATCGGGCTCCTTGAAAAAAACGACCGCACTTTCGTTAACCACACAGGGTGTGCTTGATGCCACCTTAACAGGTGATGTGAAACTGGCTGAAGATAAAATGCCATTAAATCTGCAATTAAAAGCGAAAAAAGGTCAATATGCTTTTGCAGACAGTCTAGCGCCACTCAAGATTAACGATGTTGATATCAAACTCACGGGCGATTTATTAAATTATCACGCAGAAGTTGTTGGTGGCGTGGAGGGGATGGATCATATCCCTCATACTCACGTTGATTTAAATGCAGACGGTAAACTCTACGAAGTCACGCTCAACGAATTAAAACTTGCTGCCCTCGATGGTACCGCACGTTTAACGGGTTCCTCAAACTGGAAAGATGGCGCACAATGGGATGTGACGGCTGATTTAAACAAAATGAACATTCGCCCTTATGTGCCTGCCATGCCAGCCGTATTATCGGGTAAAGTGAGCTCAAAAGGTTCCGCTGATTCCAATCATTGGAAAGTAGATGTGCCTACCGTGGATTTAACTGGTAACCTATCCTCTCGACCATTAAGCTTGAAAGGTAGCGTCTTTTTAAGTAATGAAACCTTATTAAACATTCCTGATTTATTGCTGAACTATGGCGATAACCGCATTGCGGCAAAAGGTATATTAGGTGATAAATCAAACCTAGATTTAGATATCAACGCACCAAGCTTACGTGGTCTGTGGCAAGATTTATCAGGCTCCGTCGTTGGTAAAGCACAGATTTTAGGGAAGCTTACTGCGCCAACCATTAATACCGATTTAACGGCACAAGGCTTGCACTTCCAAGGGTTAGACTTATCCAAAGCCTTAATTAAAGGTAATGTTGTGAGTGAACCGCAAGTGAAAGGTGAACTTACCGTCAAAGCGGAAAACTTCCGCTATGGCGACAGCATCAAATTACATAATATTGATTTGAATGCATCGGGTGATGAAAAACATCATACGCTCACCTTAAAATCAAAAGGTGAGCCCGTTGCAGCTGATTTACAAATCGCGGGGAATTTTGACCGCACT
>OGCU01000130.1_pt1 | contig 56476 bp, 69 predicted proteins | sample 1570251 | NCBI WGS metagenome assembly OGCU01 (sample SAMEA2582182, study PRJEB24529) | metagenome | biome: Human gut stool | place: China | collected 2011
TGTGAAATGATAAATTCGCGGAATTTAATTTACACCAACATTTTGGACTTGACCCTTTTATAGTAAGATATTTATAGCTCATACCAGATACCTCGAATTGTTTGATTTGGTCGTTAAACATATTCTACCCGGTATGGGTTTATTTTTTTTACTTTGTGTTGCACTTCAATTCTAAATTCACCCCATAGAAAAAGCGCCTCACAATGGTTAGAACTTTTGTCTAACTATTATGAGATACTAGTAGTAGAAGTAACGTACATAATATAGTACAATATAATGTATAAAAAGAGAAAGGAGTCCTTATTATGCCAATTGCTACTACTCAAAGTGATTTCCGTAATCATATTAAAGACTACTTAGATAAAGTTAATGATGAAAATCAAATAGTACTAATTGCACGTTCTAATCAACGAGCAGCAGCTGTTATCTCACAAGAACAACTCAATACCCTTCTTGAGGCTGTTAATGCTAAAGAAGATTCACTAGATTATGCTATTGCTAGAGATAAGTTAATCGAAATGCATATCTTACCTGATGATCCTATCGTTGAACCAACTGACGATTATTGGAATAGTTTTAAGCCAAAGGATAACAGTAACCAATGAGATATCAATATAAACCACGAAAATCGTTTGAACGAAACTTAGCTTATCTTGCACAGCTTGATGTAACAATTATTGATGAAGTAAAAGACGCTATTTTTATTCTCCTCGATGGCGACATACTTCCCGATAATTTTCATGATCACGAATTAGAAGGAAACTATATTAGCTATCGGAAATTTCATCTTCGTGATACTCCCAAAGGGCAGCAACCAACTGAAATAAATGACATTGTAGTTATCTATAAAGTCAACAATCAAGATTTAGTACTCGTTGCTGTTAATATTGGTTCTCATAAAAAATTATTCCATGGTCGTTATCATAAGAAGCGTTAAAAGCCGTTGACTAGGGACTAGTCTTGGTAAAATAGCAAAGTTCTATAAGTAATTCTTTATCAAGCCGGCTAAAATTGTTACGTTAGTTATTTAATAAATTGTTTATTTATTTGTCTGCTAACGATATAATTAAACTAGACAAAGGAGGTATCAAGATGAAAATTATTACTTTTACTGCCATCAAGGGTGGTGTCGGTAAAACAACCTTGACTTTAAATTATGGTGATTGGTTAGCCAAACATGGCAAGAAGGTTCTATTAATCGATTTAGATCATCAGTGTAATTTAACAACCGTTTTTGAAAAGACTCGACGAAACAATACTATCGCTGAAGCATTTAAAGAAGACGATAATGCTCAAAAAGTAAAAATTGACAGTGTCGGACCAAATCTAGATTTAATCGCCGGTTTTATAGACCTAGATGTTTTGGGAAGTTATCTAGAAAATAACAGTAACAAAGAAATGATGTTATTCATGTGGTTTAAAAACAACTCCGATTCATTAAACTTAACCGACTATGACTATATCTTAATTGATACACACCCAGATTTTAGTACCATCACTAAAAATGCTATTGCTATCAGTAATTACCTTCTTAGTCCCATCACACCCAGTGAGCATGGCTACAATGCTAAGTTTGACCTAGAAACACGACTCGAAAAATTCAGAAAATCACTTTTTGATTATCGAACTGGCGAAACTTACGTAGACGCAAAACTTTTCTTTATCGTTAATATGATTAGACATAATACAAGTATGTCTCGCGATTTGCTAAAACATATAGAAGGTGATGAAACAGTCGCAACTATAATTCCAGAAAGAGAGCTCTTTAATAAAGCTACTGCAAGGCACACTTCGATATTTGAATTAGCCAATCATGATAAAGCCGTTTTAAAGCAAAATCAAAAGTTCATAAAAAAAGCCGATCATCTTTTTCAAGAATTAGCAAGTAAAACCAAGTAAGGAGAGTTAGCTTATGAGTTTAGATTCATTCAACCATAAAAAAGACGAAGAAATGAGAGAAAGTTACGAAACTACATTGAAAGATAACAAGAACAATGCAGTAGCATTTTTAAAAAATATCAGTCGAAAAGAAGTAGAGCGTAAGCGATCAGTAACCTTCTCAATTACTGAAAGTCAATTAAAAAAAATGGACACAGCTGCCCGAAAAAACGGATTTAAAAATCGGTCAGAATTCTTAGCTTCAATCATAGATGCAATTTAATAATTAAATAAATAATTAATCAAACAGTTTATTTAATTATCTCGCAATTAGATAAAAGCTTGTAAAGTATACTGGACCAAATAAAGTTGCCGGTTAGGAAGTACTATGCTAAACTAAAACTAATTTAACAACCGAATAAAGAGATCAAGCTAAACCAAAAAGGTCCCCAATTCACGAGAAATCAGGGACCTTTGGTTTAGCAAGTAGCTAGTAGGCAGCTACTTAGATTCAGCCGATTTTCACCGCCAAGTTAAAATCGGCTGAACATTGCTCTTAATTTGTAGGTTAATTATACCGCAAACCAGTCCGAAAGGGCAAGTTAAGGATAGTTAAAAACAAATTAAAGTCAATGGACTAAGTAGCTAACTGGAGCTATTCAGTCCATTTTTTGTTGTTAGAAATAAAAAAAGTTGCCGGATGGGCAACTCACAAACAAATAACAGATACATGCTGGTAAATTACAAAGCTTTCATTTAGCGTGCGAGACTTTATAATTTAGTTAAAGCATATCAGATTTGTATTATAACGCAAATCAAATGTTTTAGCAACTCTCTTTTGAGACAGCGTGTGTCAGTCAAGAAAGGGAGTTTTTATTATGACAAAATCAACAAATTTTAATTACTATGAAGCCGATAACGTATATGGAGCCTTATTTTTCCAGTTCCCTAAGGTATTAATGTATGGCGAGCAATATAAACATTTAAGCAGTGATGCTAAATTGGCCTATATGGTACTGAAAGATCGGCTCGAGTATTCTTTGCGCAACAACTGGGTTGATGAAGAAGGACACGTCTACTTTATTTTTACCAATCAAGAATTAATTAATCTGTTTAACTGTTCGGAACATAAAGTTATTAAAATAAAAGCTGAACTTAAATCAGCCGGCCTACTCTTACAAAAACAAATGGGATTCAACCCAAAGACTAAAAAGAATGAACCAAATCGTCTATACCTTTCTAAGCTCGATGTAAAAGCTACTGATGTTTATTTAAGGGGCGAATATGGGCAAAAAGAGCCTGAAACCCTTGATACAAGCGGAACTGCAAAAAATGCAGTTCCGCAAGAGACCGTTGAAAAAAGCCCTCAAACCCTTGATACAAGCGGAACTGCAAAAAATGCAGTTAATCTATATAAAGACTATAAAAATAATATAGATACTAATAGATACGATACAGATACTCAAAAGTTGGACTTTTCCACAGCCAATTTTTCACCAGCTGAAATTGAAGCCCAAAATCGGGATTTAGTAAAACATGCTGATGAATTCTTAACTGACGAAGATAATGGCTTACCGGTCTTCTTAGAACCAGAAGCAGTGCAACTACTTAGCTTTTGGTGCCGTACCCCACAACAAATGCGGCGCTTTATTGGCATTATCTTAAACGCCAAATATGCTGTTGAAAAAGAACATAAAGATTTAGGCGTATGGATTCTATTAGATGACCCTGATTTAAAAAAAATGATGACCAAAACATTAAGGCGCTATTTTAATGCCCTAAGAAGCGACGAGAAGCATATCAAGAATGTTGAGAACTACCTGTACGGCACCATGCAAAACCTATTTGGTGTTTGGTGGAACCAACAAGCAGCTAGAGAATATGCAGCCAAACACCCCGAAGAACAGAATCTTGGTAGCGAGCGCACTTGGGACTAAAACACCATATAAGCTCATTTAAGCCGTTTTAAGCGTTACACACATAATTTTAAAATCGCTTTAAAATCGCTTAGAAGCAAAAATAGACACCTTGAGTGGCCGAATTGGCGATAGCTAAACTAGAAAAATGGGATAGGAGCTTTTTAAATGACCAAACCAAGCAAAGAAGTTGAAAAAAATTGAGCAATTGTTGGCTGACCCATGGGCAGTCGATATTCAAGACATTTGGGAGCAAGCAGCCCAAAATCGAGATCCTGATAAATGCAAGCTGTTTGACGCGTTACACACTTACCTCTTAGATAAACGCCAAGAATAAATCATCAATGAAAAGCACTTTGTGATTTAACATAGACAGTTCAAATAATCAGTGACTGAAATAAAAAGGAGGCACAAAATATGGCTAAGACACGAACATATATGGACAAGTATAGATTCACAACTGCGGAAAACCAACGGTTTGCCCGAGCAAATTTTACCAAGTTAGTGCATACTAATGCTCGCTTTGAAGGCGTTAATACCACATTGCCACAAACACAAACTATTATGGACGGTATGAGCGTAGCAGGAGTACCTGTTGAAGATGTTTTGACGATTGTTAATTTAAAGCGTGGGTGGCAATATATCACTACTCAAAATTTCCCTTTAACGTTAACCATGGAAAAACAAATCAATAAAATTGTGGCAGCAGAAGACGCCTTAGTACCAGGAGAATTACGGCAAGGAAAAGGGGGAGTTAATTTAGGTAGTGAAGACTTTTTTGAGCCGCCTTTAATTAACGAAAAACAAGAACAATCCTTTTTACAAAAAATCTTGACTGATCCACGAACGACGATTACTGATAAAGCATTGACTGTCATGTATCATAATATGCGTCAACAAATCTTTTGGGACGGGAACAAAAGGACGGCAACTTTAAGTGCCAATAAAATTATGATTGACGGTGGCGCTGGTTTAATTAATGTCCCATTAGATAAGTGGGATCAATGGAACGAACTAATTGCCAATTATTATCGGACTAATGACATGACTGAAGTTAAACAGTGGACATATGATAATGGTATCCAAGGATTACAAATTCGAGCAAACAAAAAATTAAGTGCTAATGAATTGAACCAGATGTACAAGCAACAAAAAAACGGATAAATTAGAACTTAAATTAGTTGAAGACGAGATTAGTAAAAGAACCCAAAACCATCTCAAAAACTTTGCTAAAAACAATCTATCGGAGTGTTGATAGCGAACGCACTTGAAATTAAAACGCCGTGTAAGCTCATTTAAGACACTTTAAGCCGAATTGACATAATTATACTAGATTGTATTTTAAATTCGTATATGAACGTTTTAGAGGTCAAATATTAGATGCTATTGAAAAAGGTAACTAACATGTAGCTTTCGAAGACTTATACAATTGAAGTGATACTCAAGAGGTAGTATAATGGTAGTAGTTAAGAGGGGGAGTGAGACGATCATGGCAGTTAAAGAAAAAAAGCGGGTACAAGTTAAAATTGATAAAGACTTGGCTGATAATACGGAAGCAGTTTTAAACGAGTTGGGTCTAAATCCAACCACAGCGATTAACATGTTTTATAAGCGAATCGTAGCGGAAGCAGCGTTACCGTTTAAACCAGCTCTAAGCGAAGCAGAAAGAGCTAATTTACGCTTTTTAAAGGCGACCGAAGGGACACCAGTCACCGAGTTAAAAGACGCTAAAGGAGTCAGCGATTGGCTCAATGATCCAGATGAAGACTAATGGCTTATCAGATTAAATAAATTAATAACTTGGGAGTGTGATTAACATGAAAGACACAATTACAATCAATGACTTTTTTGAAATCGCCAAAAAAATTGATTTGAAAGATTTACTTGATAAATCATTACATGAGCCAGATCCAGAAAAGCGTAAAGTATATGATGCTTTGTATACCTACTTTTTAGATAAAAGGCAAGATGAGGTTATTAAGCGAAAGGACTTTGTCCGTTGATAGATAAACCCCAATATATTATTGTTGCTGGTATTAACGGAGCAGGTAAGAGTACGCTGTACGATACATTTCCCATATTGTTTGATAAAACAAAACGGATTAATGCTGATGAGATTTTACGACAAATGGGTGGCGATTGGCATAAAGACAGCGACAATTTAAAAGCCATGAAAGAAGAAATCAAACAACTACACTATGCTTTAGATCACCAGCAAAGTATTCACGTAGAAACAACACTGGCAGGTAGAGGCAAAGCTCAACTCAATTTGATTGACAAAGCTCACAAAAATGGTTTTGAAGTGGCTTTATTATATGTTGCTTTGCGAGATGAAAATTTAGCTATCCAAAGGGTCAACGAACGGGTACAAAAAGGTGGCCACGGTGTTCCAGTAGCAACGATCAAGAAACGTTATCAGCAATCCAAACATAATTTGCCATTAGTGGCCTTTAAATCTGATAAGGTCATGATCTATGATAATAGCGAAAAGTTTACCTTTGTTTATGCAAGAGAGAAGGGACAAGTTTTTAAGAACGATTTGAGGTATTTTCCTTGGATAAACCAAAATATTACTTATCCAGAAAAGGTGCAAAAGCAGTTACAAAATAATGCAGATCAGAACCCAGAAGTCAAACCAAAAAATGATCCCGAAAATAAAAACGATCGGCCTAGTTATTAGGTTGATCGTTTTTGAATTTGTTCGGTTTATGCGCATTAACGTAATTAGCAAATATTTTTAAAAGTTCTTCGGTTTGTTCGACTGATAAGTTATCAGCCTGAAAGTATTTTTCGAGTAAGGCTCCTTTTTGAATTAGTCGGCGAGAACGGGCTTTGCGGGCTTGCCGATTTTCATAGTATTTAGATTGCCGTAATTTAAAATCTTCCCGCTCAATTTTTTGTTTTAAACGCGCTTGTTGTTTAACTAATTTTTCATATTGATTAGACATGGAATTTCCCCATCTCGTATGGCTAATGATCTACAGACTTTACCTTTAAAAATTCAGAAAATTGCTGGGCTAAAATCTTAATCTGATCGTTAGACAAATTAGCATAATCTAAATTGGATTGACTGATGATTTGTTTACCTAGCCGTTGTTCAATTTTGTATTTTTCTTCTTTAATTTTTTGATTAAGGGCTTTTAATTTAGCTTCTTGTTTTTCTAAGTTACTTTGAGACATAACGATCCCTTCAATCATATTAGAAATAATCACCGAAACTATATCATATAAGAAACGTTAAGTCAAAGTATAAAATTTGAAATAGCGAAGCGGAAGGCATACACTAAGTTTAAGTTAAGATAATCAGCAGACCGAGTGAAACGAGGTCAATGCGCACTTACACATAGAATAAATTCTATGTTGTGCTAACCCCAAAAATCCTGTATTAGAAGTCGCCGATAGCGACAACAAAGTCAAGCCCATGGAATTAAAGTAAAGAGGTGACTAACATGGCAATATTTCATATGAGTTTTAGTAATATTAGTGCTGGTAAAGGGCGCAGTGCGATTGCCAGTGCCGCTTATCGAAGTGGTGAAAAACTATTTGATGATAAAGAAGGGCGTCACTATTTTTATACCAGGTCGGTTATGCCGGAAAGCTTTATTTTAACCCCCAAAAATGCACCAGAATGGGCCAGTAATCGAGAACAATTATGGAATGAAGTTGAAAAGAAAGATCGTAAATCAAACTCACGGTATGCAAAAGAATTTAACGTGGCTTTACCGGTAGAATTAAGTGAATCCGAACAGAAAGAATTATTAACAAAATATGTGCAAGAAAATTTTGTCGATCAAGGTATGGTAGCTGACGTAGCAATTCATAGAGATCACCCAGATAATCCACATGCACATGTGATGTTAACCAATCGCCCATTTAACCTTGATGGTAGTTGGGGATTAAAAGCAAAGACGCAGTACATTAAAGATGAAAATGGCAAGCAACTTTTAACCAAAAGCGGGTTTCCAAAACAAAGAAAAATTTGGTTGGTTGATTGGGATAAAAAGGAAAAAATTAATGAGTGGCGAAAAAATTGGGCGTTGAGTGTTAATCAGTTCTTAGCACAAAAAAATATTCCGGATCGGATCAGTGAAAAATCATTTGTGGAACAGGGAATAGCTGATACACCAATGCAACACGAGGGAATCAATAGCAAGCGGTATGAAAGAAAAGAATTTAACCAACAAGTAAAGAACTATCGCAAGGCCAAAGCCAGTTATAAAAACAACCAAGAAAAAGTAATTAATCGAGGTCATTTAGATAGTCTAAGCAAACACTTCTCGTTTAATGAAAAACGGGTGGTCAATGAGTTAAGTCATGAACTGAAAACTTATATCAGTTTGGAGAGCCTAGATGATAAGCGCCGCATGCTATTTAATTGGAAAAACAGCACCTTAATTAAACATGCGGTTGGTGAAGATGTGACTAAACAATTATTGACAATTAACCAACAAGAAAGCTCACTCAAAAAAGCAGATGAACTCTTAAATAAAGTAGTCGATCGCACGACGAAAAAGCTTTATCCAGAGCTTGATTTTGAACAGATAACCGCGGCTGAACGACGGGAATTGATTAAAGAAACTAATAGTGAACAAACGATTTTCAAAGGTAGTGAATTAAACGAACGTTTAATGAATATTCGTGATGATTTATTGACCCGACAATTATTGACCTTTACCAAACGGCCATACGTTGGCTGGAAGTTATTAATGCAACAAGAAAAGGAAGTCAAAATCGAACTGAAATATACGCTGATGATTCATGATGATAGCTTAGAAAGTCTAGAACACGTTGATCAAGGTCTACTAGAAAAGTATTCACCAACCGAACAGCAAAAGATCACTCGCGCAGTCAAAGATTTACGAACAATCATGGCTGTGAAGCAAGTTATTCAAACCCAATACCAGGAAGTTTTAAGAAGAGCCTTTCCTAACGGCGATTTTAATGAATTACCAATGATTAAACAGGAGCAGGCCTATACAGCAGTGATGTACTATGATCCAGCTTTAAAACCATGTAAGGTTGAAACAATCGCACAGTGGCAGGAAAATCCACCAAGAGTATTCAATACCCAAGAGCATCTGCAAGGACTAGCTTATCTATCGGGACAGCTGAGCTTAGATCGGTTAGAAAATCATTACCTACAACGGGTTTTAAAGCATGATGGTACTAAACAACTCTTTTTGGGTGAATGCAAAGTCGATCCAACGATTAAGAACAGTCGGATCGAGAAAATCCAAAAGCAGTTAAAAGAGCAACAAGCCAAGGACGACCAGTATAGAAAAGTAAATATGGGACATTATCAACCACTAAATTACAAGCCAGTTAGTCCAAGCTACTACTTAAAGACAGCCTTTAATAACGCAATCATGACCGCCCTATATGCCCATGATGAAGATTACGAACGACAAAGACAGGCACGCGGCTTAAAAGAGACCGAGTGGGCAATGACGAAAAAGCAGCGGCAACACCAAACCCGGAATCGGCATGAAGATGGGGGTATGCACTTGTAATTTAAATGTAAAATAAAAAAGCTATCAGCCCGAGCGCTTAATCAGTTATATTAAAACTTGAAACAACAAGTTCAGCAAGCAAGGAACCCACAATAAAAATAAGAACTAAAAAATAAACTAAATGATATACACCATGAAATCAGTAATCGAACACAAAAACAGCTGCAAGCATTTGCTGAAGAAAATCCGTCAATCAAACAACCCGAATCCGAACTTGATCAAAGTTTAAAGCGTTAGCCAGTTTTTAAAGGTCATGCTATAATGTAAACAGAAAAAGGAAGTCCCGCCGAAAACAGGACTTCCCGTGCAAGCCGCTTCAAAGGCGGTGGCCTAGATTACAAAACTACATTGTCGCCCTGTAACCGACCAAAGTTACGCAGGACGGCTTTTTTATTTGTGGTGCTTGTCGATATAGCTGAGGAGCGCGATTAAAAACGTGCCAAACAGCAACATCAACGAGAGTGTCTGGAAGACGCTCATTGACTGTGAAACCTTCCTGAAGATTATTCCATGTTCCCATGGGCCTCACCTCACAAGGGAAAAGACAGCCACCGCCCTTAAAACTTCTTGCTTAATCCATTATACAGGGAAATCAAAAATCAACCAAGAGCAATAAAACTTCAAGTGATGAAAAGCAAGCCTATCGCCTCTAGCTGGATATGTTTAAGACGAAAAAAGTAAATAGTATAACTATAATGCTTCAAAATGTTACTATTCAGGTAATTTTGAAGCATTTTTAGTTACTATCCTCAGAGTTTATGGAGTTGTAAGTTTGCCCCCATTTGTCCATTTCTAGAATAATTGGCGTCAGTGTCTCACCAAACCTAGTCATTCTATATTCTGTTTTAGGAGGAATCACTGGATATATCTTTTTTTCGATAATCTTGTCCGTCTCTAACTCATTAAGTTGTAGCGATAACATCCTGCGAGAGCAATTCGGCATTTTTTTTTGCAATTCACTAAATCTACATACTCTATTTTTTATAAGATGATACAAAATTACACTTTTCCATTTACCTGAAATTATTTGTAAAGTGCTTTCAACAGGACAACCATTACTACAGTTAAAAATATGTCTTTGCAAGCCCAACACTCCTTCTTAAAAAAACTAAATGTTTTAATTATAAATTAATTTATTCTTTGTGGCTATTAGGGAAATAATTGTTACATAGATAATTTAAATTCTCTTCTTGTATGTCTTATATAACAAGTTACTATTTGTAAGTATAGAACAATAGAAAAGAGGACTCACTATGAAAGCTATCGGATTTACTCAACATTTAAACATTAACGATTCTAGAAGCTTATTTGAATTTGAAGAAAGTATCCCAGTACCTAAAGGGCACGATTTGCTCGTCAAAGTTAATGCTGTATCCGTTAATCCAGTTGATGTTGGTGTACGACGTGGCGGGCATGGCAAACTAAAGACCCCAAAAGTTATTGGATGGGACGCATGTGGAATTGTAAAAAAAGTGGGTAATCAAGTATCTCTATTTAACCCTGGAGATCGGGTATATTATGCCGGTTCCTTTAAACGTCCAGGAAGTAATAGTGAATATCAGTTAGTAGATGAACGAATTGTTGGACATGCACCTAAATCCTTAAGCGACGATGAAGCAGCCGCAATGCCTCTGACTTCATTGACAGCTTATGAAGCGCTATTTGAACAGCTGTCATTGTCCTCTAATAGTCAAAGTAATAAAGATAAAACCATTTTGATCATTAATGGTGCTGGTGGAGTAGGATCAGTTGCAACACAATTAGCTGTAAATGCAGGACTAACCGTAATTGCCACTGCTTCACGTCCCGAAAGTATCAATTGGGTCAAAAGTCATGGTGCTAAATACACTGTAAACCACAGGAATAATTTAGTCGACGAAGTCAGAGAACTTGGTTATAAATTTGTAGATTATATTTTAGAGTTAAAAGATATTGACAATCATTGGAAAGAAATGTGTGAGTTAATTAAGCCTGAGGGGGCTATTGCTTCGATTACCGAAAATAAGCGACCTATCAATCTACGTTTATTAACTCAAAAGAAAGCAATCTTTGCTTGGGAATGGATGTATACCAAGTCTTACTATCATACAAATGATATGCAAACCCAACATGATATTTTAGAAAAAATTGCATATTTTCTTGATAATGGCCAATTAAAGTGTACGCTAACACATTCCCTTTCTCCTTTAAATGCAACTAATCTTCGGAAAGCACATAGTTTAGTGGAAAGTGGGCATATGGTTGGTAAAGTCGTTGTTTCTGGATGGGAGGAATAAAATATGATCGAAAATGACAGATATTATCGTCGCTATGTTAAAGATGTCAAATCAGGTTATATTTTCTTACAAACAGGTTTGGTTAAAAAGGCTATCCTAGATAGTATTTTTGAAATAAACTACAGACTTACTATTCAAATTACAAAGGATAAGAAATTTACGGATCAAACATTTTTCAAAGATACTCCTTATACTCCAGTATTTGATAAAACACCGTCAAAATACTCTAAACGTTTAATCAAGCAAATACATCATCTACAAAATCTATATAAAGATAATAATATTTCTGACTTGGTAAATAACATATCAGCTTTTCTAAAAGAGATAGATGGCATTACCGATGTACAAAAATTAACCCACGATTATCTAAATTTATTAAAAGAGATTAATTACGTAATGCCATTCTTATCATCTAATAAAACCGGGTATGCTAATCTTATTAATAAATATGATCGTCTATTATTGTTAGTAGACTTAAAAACCTCACAACAGAACAATTCAACTTTAAACTATCCAGAGTTAAACAATGCAAAGTTATTGAGTTCTCCTTATATCACTAATGAAGAATTTGAGTATTTAGTGGCTAATCTAACGAAGTATCTAGGGTTAGTCTCTAAATTGAAAAATAGAAGCTTATTTTGTTTTGCTGGTCAAATTGGTAAGTGTCAAAACCACGTACAATAGCCTTAAAAGTTGTCACTTTAAGAAATAAAAAGTGATGACTTTTGAGGCTATTGTACGCTTGATTCGACGCACGTAAGGAGGGAAGCGGGCGTTTTGAAACTTGTTTAACCGGTCCCGTGGGATCGTCAGATTAATTTCACCGTACTTAGTGTCGATAGTGCGGGTGTACGTCCCGTTCCGGTAGTTCACGTCGTCTTTTGATCGGTCGATCCGAGTATGTGGTTCGTAGCCTAGCACCGCAGTCAGTTCATTTTGAAGGAACTGATTAGCGGCCACTTCGATTTGACGACGTAAGACTTCATTCAGGGTAACATCTTTGTTAAACTGGTTCATGGGGAAAGTCTCCGTATTCTGATTGGTTTTTAGCGATTTCAATCATACGGGGAAGGCTTTTCCTTTTTCAATACCCTCAAGGTATCAATTTACATAAAATATTTTACACTCACTTCCTTTCAGATTTTACAAAGTCCTATTTAGAATTTACACCAATTAGAGACTAACATGTGGTGTTCAAAAAACAAGTATATTTAGTAAAAGATGTGTAACTTATAAACATATAATACGAGAGGAATTAAACAAGAAGTTTTCTTTTATGAAGTGTTGCTAAAAATTAGACCGAAATCTAATTTTGGACAGTCACTACATTGAGGAAAGCTTTTTTGCATTATTTCAGTTGCAAAATTCATCATCTTATCAGCTGAATTTAGCCACTTGTCGACATTAACAACCATTGTTCACAGATATTTGCTAAGCTACAATTAAGCAATTAAGAGGAGAGTGAGCAGATGAAGCTAACAACAACGGACTTAACAAAAAGATATGGTCAAAAAACGGTAGTTAAAAATCTGAATCTTGAAATACCGGCTCAATCGTTAGTTGCCTTTCTAGGGAATAATGGTGCTGGCAAGTCGACAACAATTTCGATGCTGATTGGTTTGTTGAAACCAACTGCTGGTCAAATTAATTTTCTTGATGAGCATAATCAACCATGCCAACCCAAAATTGGAGTAGTTTTTCAAAATAGTATTCTTGATAATGAATTGACTGTCAAAGAAAATTTGTATTTTCGGGCAATGATGCAGGGAAAACAGTCGGTTGCTAATATTGGAAAAGTGACAGAGGTTTTGGGATTGAGCAACTTCCTTGAGCAAAAATATGGTAGTTTATCCGGTGGTCAAAAACGACGTGTTGATATTGCGCGTGCCTTATTGAATGACCCCGACTTTCTATTTTTAGATGAGCCAACTACTGGATTAGATATTCAAACTCGGACGGTCATTTGGCAGCTGTTAAATGATCTGCGTCAAAAAAATAATTTGACTATTTTTTTAACAACACATTACTTAGAAGAAGCTCATGATGCTAATCTGGTTTATATCGTTAATCAAGGGGCAGTCATTGCTTGTGGTTCTGCAGCAGAAATAATTGCAGCAAATACTGAGAATTATCTTGAGATTAGGACATCTCACAAGTTTGCCTTTCAAGCTAATTGTGAAAAAGTTGGTCAAGATCAGTATCGTATAATCGATCTTCCAATTTCAGCTGCGATTGATTTTCTAGCACAGAATCGAGCAGTAATTGAGCAATTTGAGTATCATCATGGCACACTTGACGATGCATTTATGAATTTAACTGGAAAGGAGCTGCAATAAAATGCTGCCATTAATAAGACGAAATTTAAAATTATTTTTCCGTAATCGAGCTGGAGTATTTTTTTCTTTGTTAGGAGCCTTAATTTCTTTTGGACTATTTATTATTTTTTTGAAGTCTAACATGTTAGATTCGTGGAAACAATTGCAGCATCCAGCCAGAGTACTTGATCTTTGGGTAATTGGCGGGACATTGGCCGTGGCCAGTATTACTACGACTTTAAGTGCTTTATCCAGAATGGTGTCAGACCTTGAATATCGGGTTTTTGATGATTTGATTTTAACTGGTTTAAGTCGCTTGAAAATTCGACTCAGTTATGTTTTGGCAGCAACAATTATTGGAACTCTATTGCAAATAGCACTTTTTTTAATAATGGTTAGTTATTTTTCTTGGGTTGATGGCATCAGTATTCCTGGATATATCACTTTTCAAGTGTTGATAGTTACAATTTTAGCATCATTTTCAGCAAGTGTGCTGAATTTCATTCTAGTTTATCGGATGAAAAATATTGATACTGTTGGCAAGTTTTCTTCAATCGTTGGGGCAGCTTCAGGATTCTTAGTGGGAATTTATATTCCAATCGGTGTCTTGCCAACTTTTGCGCAAAATTTAGTCAAGTTAACACCAGGAGCTTATGTAGCAGCAATCTATCGTCAGCTGTTGATGCATGATATACTGAAAAACGTTCAACCAAATATTTTGCATAATTTACAAAAAACACTGGGAATTGGAATTAATTTAAATGGTAATCTAACCACAAAATTGCAAAACTTTGCAATAGTTACCGGTGTAACCGTAATTTTATTAATAATTATCTTGATTACCAACAAACATGATCAAAATAAATCTGTTAGTACGGAGTGAAATAAATGGAAGTACGATTTGAAAAAAACATTATAACTGGCGAAGAAATTGAAGTAATCGTTAAAGCAAATCGTTTAACTAATAATGTCAAGAGTTTAATGGCTTATATTAATCAATTTGATCAGAAGCCACATCGAATTCTACCAATTAAAACCAATGACAGTATCATAATTGTTAAGGTGGATGATATTATCTTAGTTGATGTGCAAAAAAATACGTTGTCAATCGAAACATTGACCGCTAAGTATCTGATACAAGAACGATTGTATAAGTTTATCCAGAAACTGCCTAAAGATATCTTTGTTCAAGTGTCAAAACATGCAGTAATTAACCTTGATTATTTGCTGTCACTTGAAGATAGCTTTGCTGGTTCGATGACTGCTAAAATGGAAAAGAGTTTGCGAACTAGTGTTAGCCGCAAGTATTTAAGCGATCTGGAAGAACATTTAGGACTTTAAAGGGTGAATTGTTATGTCAAAAAATTTCAGAAATGTAATCAATTGTTTTACAAACGGAGTCGGATATGGTGCAACAACTTTTTTATTGTTTGTTGCCTTTGATGGGTTTCAGAGTGTAACAACATTTAATGTGCTAAGTGTTTTAATCATTAGTGGGTTAATTGGGGTGCTGACTTTAGTTTTTGACCTAGATAATTGGTCATACTTGGTTGAACTGTTGCTCCATTTTTTCGGGGTCTTTAGTTTGATTCTAGTGATGATGTGGTTGAATCATTGGCTGAGCTTACAAAATTGGTTGAATTTTTGCATCAGCTTTATAGGAATTTATTTAATTATCTTTTTTATTGTCAAGATGAAAATAGCTTCTGATGTCAAACGGGTTAATCAAAAATTGTCTGAACGGCATCAGAAGAAATGAGTGGGATCGTCGCATTTTTTAAAATGTTGATAAAGCTAGAAAATTGAATTTGAAGCGATCTTTAAAAGCCAGATTAAATCTGATTGAAAAGATTGCTTTTTTAATAGCTGGTTAATAACATTTACAAGTAGAGCTTTGGCTTTTGATGATACTTATTTGTGCTGCGATTAAGCAACGTCTGTTTTTAAAGGAGAGTGTCAAGAATGTTGTGTAAAAAAGGAAACTTCGTCCGCATGAATTGACAATTCTAAAACATCGAATCAAGCGTGTCGTGACAGTCCTTGAATCCCCGATGTGCTCGATTCTCAAATTTATCGTTGTACTCCATTACTTGCGTCATGATAAAGCGATCGAGGGCCCCTTCGTTTGGAAACTGCTCTTTACGTCGGGCCATCTTCTTCAGGCTCTTATTAAACGACTCAATTAGGTTCGTCGAGTAGATGGTCTGACGGATCGCAGTTGGAAAACTGAAGAACGTGAATAGCTCCGCCATTTGGACTAGATTCTTAATTCGACGCTTATAACTGGACTCCCACTTAGCACTGAAAGCCGCCAATCGTTCTTTGGCGGCTTGTAGGTTCTCTGCTTGCCGAATGGCCTTAAAGTCGGTGATAATCTCCCTGCGATCGTTTTTGCGAACGTATCCTAAAAGGTTGCGCTCTGCGTGGACCCAGCACCGTTGAAACTTCGCCTGCGGGTAGTTAGCCTCAATCGCAGATTGAAGTCCAACTAAACCGTCGACGATGAACAACTGAATATCTTTAATCCCCCGTGCGCGTAATCCCTGGAGTAGTTCAGACCAAGCGGCTCCGTTCTCGGTCGGTGCGATACTGTAGTCAAGAACTGCCTTACCGCCGTCACTTCGAATTCCGATCGCTACGTTAACGGCTTCTCGTTCAACGGTACCACGGCGTAACGGAATGTAAGTAGCATCGAGGAACACACAGACGTACTGTGAGTACTTGAATTTGCGCTCATGGAACTCTTCAACCAGGTGTTCCGTCCGCTTAGTGATGTTTGAAACCGTGGTTGGTGAGTAGTAGTGGCCGTACATTCTCTCGACCATATCAGCGATTTCACGAGTTGTGACGCCCTTGGAGTACATCTTGATGACCATTTCCTCCAGTCCATCAGTTCCGACGCATGTAAGGAGGGAAGAGGGCGTTTTGAAACTTGTTTAACCGGTCCCGTGGGATCGTCAGATTAATTTCACCGTACTTAGTGTCGATAGTGCGGGTGTACGTCCCGTTCCGGTAGTTCACGTCGTCTTTTGATCGGTCGATCCGAGTATGTGGTTCGTAGCCTAGCACCGCAGTCAGTTCATTTTGAAGGAACTGATTAGCGGCCACTTCGATTTGACGACGTAAGACTTCATTCAGGGTAACATCTTTGTTAAACTGGTTCATGGGGAAAGTCTCCGTATTCTGATTGGTTTTTAGCGATTTCAATCATACGGGGAAGGCTTTTCCTTTTTCAATACCCTCAAGGTATCAATTTACATAAAATATTTTACACTCACTTCCTTTCAGATTTTACAAAGTCCTATTTAGAATTTACACCAATTATACGGACATAACCAAAAGACAGCCACCGCCCTTAAAACTTCTTGCGAAGTTTATTATACAAAGAAACTCGCAACAACATCAATCAGATCGAAGTACTAGATTTTGTTTAACGTAGTAACAAAATAAAGGAGAGGCTACCAATGTGTGTACCTAATTTATTGCAGTTTGTACCTAATGATTATATTGCAAATAATTATTTAAAAACTAATTTTTATTTAAAAGATGTTCTATGCTATAGAAAATTGGTCTCCTTCCATTCATGCTGATGTTCCATTAGTAAAAGTCTTAGTGTCATGCTTTTCTTATTGATTATCATGGCTTTTCTTTTGCCTATTCTCAAAAAGCCCGCTACCTTCCTAATGAGGTAACGGGCCTTTTGATATAATTTCCTATCCAAATAGTCCAGCTTTCTTCCAGCCACATTGTTTCAAATAATCTCGAATCGACTTTTTAATGATTGAAGTATCTAACCTAGATTCAACAATTCCAACTTTACCGCTCTCCTTGTCCTGTCCAATACCAAAAGAAATACTTTTCTGATAAGTCTTTCCCTTAGAAAAGGAGATGTCTTTACTGAAAGATAATTTACCGTTATGCATCCTAATACTTGATATCTTGCTAGAAGTGCTATCAACCTCCTTCCATTTCCCGTTATCTTTCAAAGTAACTGTAAAAGTAAACTCTTTGTCCTCATCGGAGATTCCACCCTCAGTGAAAAACCGGGCATCCATCCATTTCCATGTACCAATAATCGAATCTCCTTCAACAGTAACTTTCCAAGGATTGTTATCAGAATTTAGAACCTTTGGTGCGTCGCTTAAAACTTTTTCTTTCTCAATCATAAGAAATCATCTCCTTCTTTTGATAATCATTACTAAACATAACTAATCTTATAATACCAAGAAGACCAGTCATATCGCCAGTAGTAAACCTGATCATACTATAACCGTAGTATACAATATCAATGATTCTAGATATAGCAAGAAGCAAAAATTGATCGATTGTCCGGCCGATTTTATTAACTAGGGGCGATGTATCATGTAGAAATGATAAGCCGACGTCCATATGGAGCCATGATGATGGGATTTTCACCAGATTAAAGCCATATTGGCCAATCGACAAGACATCGACGGCTTTGGCACAATCCTGAAGATTATTCCATGTTTCCATGGGCCTCACCTCACAAGGGAAAAGACAGCCACTGCCCTTAAAACTTCTTGCTCAATCCATTATACAGGGAAATTAAAAATCAACCAAGAACAATAAAACTGCTCTTGACAGCAAAGGAAAGCTACAACCCTAGCAAGGTCAGCAAGCAAGGCTAATAGTACTGCTGCAATGGGAAATAACAAGTGTCCAGTAGGGCGGTCCAAGAGCGGGCACAAATCCTACCAGACAGTACGATTACAAAAGTAAAGAAGGTCATAAAATCAGTTACTAGAGGGAACTGTGGTAAAAGACAAATAAGATGGTTAAATGATGACTATAAAGTCAAGTCAGATAAACAGGTATTTGAGCATATAAATTGCTTTTGACATCTTACTTACTTATAATAAGTACAATAATAAATGACTAGTAAAAGGCGGGTAAAACAATGGATAAATTTAAAAATATTATTATTGGATTTGGTAAGGCGGGTAAGACATTAGCTAAGTACTTGGCGCAGCATGATGAGACCGTGCTTCTGATCGAACGGTCAAAACAAATGTATGGAGGGACTTGCATCAATGTTGGCTGCCTACCATCTAAAAATTTAATTTTAAATGGTCAACGTGGCTTAGACTTTACTACGGCAGTTAATAAGCGTGGTGAGATGACTAGACAGTTGCGAGACAAAAACTATCACATGGTGGCTGATGAACCACTAGCAACGGTTTGGAATGGGTCAGCCCGTTTTATCGACAATTATGTTTTGGCAGTCGTAATGAGTGATGGAACAACTAAGAAGGTGAGAGGTGAACGCATCTTCATTAATACTGGAGCGGTTCCAAATTGGCCATCAATCCCAGGGCTAGAATTCGGTCAGCGGATTTTTACGTCTAAAGAAGCTATGGAATTGAAGAAACAACCGAAACGACTAGCAATTATTGGCGGCGGTTATATTGGCCTTGAATTTGCTGGAATGTTTAATTCATTTGGTACGCATGTAACGATTTTCGACCAACATACCAGATTGTTAGAGCGCGAAGATCCTGATATTGCGACCGAGGTCGTAACAGATCTGACTGACGCAGGGATCGAGATTAAACCGGAGACTCAACTAACTCAAGTAAAAGATAATGGTGAGAAGGTTACGTTATATTATCAACAAGGTGATCAAACTAACACTGCGGAATTTGATGCGGTATTAGTTGCAGTCGGTCGGCGACCTAATATAAGTAGTTTAGGACTAGAAAATACTGATATTGCTTTAACCAATCGCGGTGCTATTCAGGTCGATGATCATTTAAGAACTACAGTACAAAACATTTGGGCTTTAGGTGACGTTAATGGTGGACCTATGTTCACTTATGTCTCATTGGATGATTTTCGTATTATCATAGATCAATTGTTTGGTAAGGGGAATCGCTCAACGGCTGATCGATCGGTAATACCAACTGCTTCATTCCTAAATCCACCGCTGGCCAACGTTGGCTTAAATGAACGTCAGGCCAAGAGTGCAGGTTATAACTTTCAAACTTTCAAGCTATCAGTTAAGGCGATTCCAAAGGCCCGTGTTTTAGAAGATCAACGTGGACTCTATAAGGTAATCATTGATCAAAATACACATTGTATTTTAGGGGCAACTTTGTATGCCGCTGAGGCTCATGAAACTATTAATCTAATTGCATTAGCGATAAAGGCCAAATTACCCTATGAAAAATTACGCGACATGATCTATACTCACCCAACAATGTCTGAAGCCTTGAATGACCTTTTTAAGACTCTGGTTGTGAAAAACTAGCACCCTAGAAGCATAAAGAAAGAACCGTTTGGAATTTCAAATGAAACTCTAAACGGTTCTTCTTCTTAGGAGGCTTATGTCATAAACCCTCTAATAAATTACCTATATTAGTCCACTAAAGGCCATCCAATCATGATCAGATAGTAAACCTGTTTATAACTACTAAACCTAAGCTTAATAGTAACATTACTATTCCAACGAACATCATACCTATTGATGATCTATCACCTGTTTGAGGTAATCTACTTGTTTTATCGTACGTTTTACCTTGAGTGAAATCTTTTGGTACTACCTTATTTCCATTATTAGGAACTTGAGGTTTCTTAGGCGTTGTCGGATTATTAGGAACCTGGGGCTTCTTAGGCGTTGTCGGATTATGGGTATTAGTAATATTGTAACCATCAACAGTACTTGTGTACCCCGCAACTGCATCTTCCGTAACTGTGTAGGTAATCTTCTGACCATTAGCATAAGCAGCTAGGTTGTCAAAACTGTACTGCCAGTTATCACTAGCACTAACTTTCTTGCTTGCAACTTGTTGACCATTGGCCAATAAGTTCACTGTGATTGAACTTGGGCGGATTCCATCTTGATTGTTGTTATCGTTCCAAGTCTTGGCTCCAGATACCTTGACGGTGGCAGGAGTGTGGTTGTTGGTTACGTTGTAACCATCAACAGTACTTGTGTACCCCGCAACTGCGTCTTCCGTAACTGTGTAGGTAATCTTCTTACCATTTTCAAATTCAGGTAAGTTAGTGAAGCTGTACTTCCAGTTGTCTGATGCCTTCACTGTCTTACTCTGAACAACCTTACCATTAGCTAATAAGTTTACCTTGATTGAATCAGGGCGCTTGCCGTCTTGATCATCATTATCTTTCCAAGTCTTTGTACCTGAAACGGTAGTAACAGCTTTCTTATCTGTGATCGTTGCTGTTGCTCCCTTAGAGTCAAAACTATCAGCTGAAACAGTAACATCTTTAGCCAATGTATATCCCGATGGAGCCGAAGTTTCACGTATAATATAATCATCTTTTAGAAGACCATAAATTGTTCCTTTACCATCAGGACCAGTAGTTATGGTTCCAACAACCCCATTAGTTGACTTGCGAATAACAGAAAAAACAGCATTTGCAAGTGGGGCTCCAGATTCATCCTCTTTATTTATAGTTAAACTATAATTATATCCATTAGCTTTGCCATTAGCCTCTTGGTAAAGAACTCTATTTATAGAACTGTTTATTACCTTCTTATTAGATTTATAGCTAACATCATTCTCGACCAGTTCGCCATTAAGTAATGGATGGTTTGACTTAACCCGGTAGACAATTGCATAACCCTCAGATATATTGCCCAATTTCACTGTATAAGCACTATTGCTTGAATTAATATCAATGTTATATTGGCTTGTCACATCTTGTGGATTGCTCAATGTCCAATAGTTCTCAGAATTTCTTTCCCAATTCCCTTTAGAAATAGAAAAACTTCCGGGCACATAAGAAAAACCATCTGAAGCCAAACTATCAGAGATAACTACATTACTGACACTTTGCATAGAGGCGTTAATGTTGACGTGATAGATAATTTCATTCTTGTTATTGTCATAATCAACATATCCGTACTTCCAAAAGTCTGTTGCTGTATCACCCTTGGAAGGTATGTGTTTTATACCAGATCTATCAATCGTAACGGTGTGCCCATTAATCTTGATTTCCGCTGGTATGGTCTCTTCTTTATTAATTTCACTTGTAGCGGCCGTTACTTGCATATCAATATGGCCACTTATTGAGTCATGTGAATCAACGTAATCGGTGTAGGTTAGAACAAGTGATTTGCTGGGCTTATCGATAACTGCTGTAGCTACAACAGTTTTGCCATCAGGTGCATAAATATTAAACTTCTGAGATCGTTGGAAATCTAACTGATCCGGTAATGAAATAGTTGTTGTATCCCCAGATTTGGCTGAATCTGGAACTGAGAAATCAAAAGAGAATTCTGTAGTTCCTCCACCTGAGATCTCCTTAGTTGATGATCTCTGATTGGTAATTGTAATATCAACGCTAGTTCCTTTATTATATGCAGATGGGGAACTATTATTCTTAGAAATACTATTAACTGATGGACCCTGATTAGTATTAGCCCCACTATTAGAAGTCGAGTATTGACTATTACTTATATAATTACGGTCCTCCTGAACTGGCTGATTATTGTCAGTTGGTGCTCTTGGTTGTGCTTCTGTATTGGTAACTTGCTTCTGAGACGTCTGATCGTCCGAAGAACTAGTATTATCTGTGGTATTACTATTAACGGTACTTATCTGCGATTCTTCCTGTTGATTAATAACAGTCCCGGACCCCGTACCGTTCTGAGTAATATTTGTCTTGCTATCAGCATATACGGTCATACCACTATTAGATGATATCCATATTGACCCTAATAACGAAAATAAGACTAGTCCCATCATAAATAAAAGTCGACGATGCCTAGATTTATTACTCATACTGTTGCCTCCTTCTTTGTTTTCTATGCGCAATACTAAAGATTATCACATACCCCTATATTACCATATTTTTATAGGAAATTTCACACTAATTTCACTAACCGTCAATAGTGACATCACTAGTATTAGCATAGTTATCAAACATATGTTCCTAATGACATAACAAAGGCGCTGTATCGACAGTGAAAAAGCCGGCACAGCGCCTTTTGTTATATTCAAATTCTGGTCTCCTCTATAGGATTTCTCATTTTCATATTTATACTTAATCTAACAGTACGAACTACCAAGAGAACATATTATCTAAAATAGTATTATCTATACTTTATAAAACGAGGCTGGGAAAAAAGTCTCAAAACTTAAAAACCGTTAGAAATCACGTTACTAAAAACGTTGATTCCTAGCGGTTTTTAATATAACTATTTTCTAAAATTTATCTGAAAATATAGTTTTTTCCCAGCCTCTTACTTATAAGAGAATTGCTATACAAATTTGTTCAATTTTCTTTCATGAAAAATTAGTAAAAATATACCCCAAGAGCTTATATATCTCCCAATCTTAAATTATTAATATCTTGAGGTTTGTGTACTTTAACAGTCATGAATAGGGATAAACAGTTCATTTGCATCTATAGGATCATCTAAAGTCAATCCCATTCCTGTTTTTGGAATATTAGATTGAAAGGCTTATATGGCCGGGACCTGCTTCTCTTTGCACGTTTAGACTCGGTAGCCAGCTTACTCCAAAATATTCCGTATTAAACAAAACATAAGCTTCAAGAAGAAAAAAGACCAAGTCACAATCGCAAAAACTATTAAAGTCGACTTGACTTTTATCAAAACAGTCGTACAATGTTTTTAATTAGATTAAAGGTATAAATTACTTTTATTTAAAAGTGATTTATACCTTTATTTAAAATAATTAAGCAAATGAGGTGCGGATTTTGGGAGTCCAAAATATTAAGCGGTCAAGTATCTGGAAGATTCGGTTGTCAACAGCAACGATGACGTTGATTCCTGCAGCAGTCGGAATTAATTATGTTGCCAAGGCGTTTGCCGAAGGATTAAAATTACCGGTTTGGTTAGGAACGTTGGGAACTTTTCTGGCAAGTATGTTAGCTGGCCCGGTGGCTGGTGCAATTAGTGGCTTTATTAATAACGTCATTTATGGATTGACGCTATCACCGGTTTCAACGGTCTACGCAATTACTAGTATTGGAATTGGGATTGCCGTTGGGGTCCTCCACGCCAAGGGATGGTTTTCATCCGCAAAGAAAGTATTCGTATCCGCTATTATTATTGCAATTGTATCTGCTGTCATTTCAACACCACTCAATGTCATTTTTTGGGGTGGCCAAACTGGGATTCCTTGGGGTGATTCAATTTTCGCTGCGATGATCGCTAATCACATTCCGGTTTGGATTTCATCATTTACTGATGAATTTATTTTGGACATTTTGGATAAAGTTGTTGTTGCCTACTTGGCATTCTTTATCTATCGGCAACTGCCACAGCGAATGATTCACTTTTTCAGGGATGATAAATAATGAATGAACCAAATTCAATTTTACAAGGTTCGGTAGCTCACCGTGGCTGGACGTCGGTAGTTGATCCGGTAACGAAATTATTGGTGGCACTTGATCTGGCCTTACTAAGCTTTTGTTTCACCAATTTGTTAGTTGAAATTGCGCTTGTATTCGTTGCGTTAGTGATTCTACTGATTTCGAAAGCCGGCAAGTCGGCGGTTCACGCAATTGAATTCAGCTCATTCTTAATTTTTACAATGCTGATTATTCAGGGCGTCTTTTACAGTCACAATCAGACTCTGTTGGTTTCAGTGGTCGGGATTCGATTCTATCAAGAAGGACTGTTGTATGCAGCAACGATGGGGTGTCGAATTTTTGTCATTATTTTAGCAACCAGCTTTTTTATGACAACGACTACAGTGTCAGAAAATTCTAAATATTTGGAGCAGGTCGGTCTCTCCTATAAAGCGGTCTATGTATTGATGTCGGTTTGCTATATTTTACCGGAAATGATGGCCAATATGAAAAAAATTCAAATGGCGCAACGGGCACGTGGCATTAATCAACAGAAAACCATTCTTGAAAAGATTAAATCAATTTTACCAGTGCTGGTTCCGTTAGTGATCAAAACGCTTGATCAATCAATGGAACGGTCGATCGCCCTGCGATTACGTGGATTTAACAGTCCCCATCGGGTAGCACTAAAATCGGCAAATCTTTATCGGCACGAAATGGTTAATCATCGTGGCTTGAGTTTATTAGCAATTATATTGATTGGGTGGAAATTATGGATAATCGGCAGCAAATTCATTTAGAAAATTTAAGTCTACGTTACCGAGGGATTGAAACATCTGCGCTAAAACATATTTCGGTTGACGCCGAATTTGGGCACGTTATTGGCATCATTGGTAATCATCATGCAGGTAAAACATCGTTATGTCGGGCATTAGCCGGAATTGTACCAACAATTATTTCAGGTGATGTAACGGGAACCATTCAAGTTGGATCATTATCGCCAAATTTGGATTGGCAGAAGTATAATCAGCAAACCGGTGTTGTGCTGCAGAATCCGGCTGGTCAATTGAGTGGGCTTGCCGATACGGTTGCCGATGAAATTGCGTTTGACCTCATTAATCAAGGAGTTCCAGCCGATCAAATTAAACGGCGAGTCCTCAATGTTGCCGATCAGTTGGGGTTAGGCGACCAATTAAATCAATCACCGGGAACGCTGTCTGGCGGACAAAAACAACGGCTGGCAATTGCCACAGCAATCGTAACTGATCCGTCAATTTTGGTTTTAGATGATCCCACCAGTGAAATGGATCCACTTGGACGTCAGCATTTCTTCAGTTGGTTAGTCAGTGTTGAAAAAAAGACGATCTTCATTGTGTCAAATGAAGTCGACGATCTCTGTGAAATTGCTGACCAAATTTGGGTTCTGAAAGCTGGCGAGTTAGTTGCGGCAGGAAAACCGCTGACTGTTTTTAATCATCTGAAGCCGGACTGGCAGCTTGCTGAACCGACTGTGTTTCGATTGGCAAAATTAATGAAGTGGTCAATCCCTGGTGCAGCAGACGAATTTCCGGTTACCAATCAACAGTTAGAGGAGGCTTATTATGCCGCAAATTGAAATTAGTGGGTTGCGTTACACCTATCCAGAACACTCATTTCAGGTGGAAATTGATCGGCAATCTTTTGACAGTCCACTAACCGCAATTGTTGGTCAGAACGGCGCTGGTAAATCAACTTTGTTAAAGTTACTGATCGGATTGATAACACCGCAAGAAGGGACCATTATGATTAATGGCGTTTCAATAGATGAGTTAAAACCACAGGCAAAGTTGAAACAAATTGGCGTGACATTTCAAGATCCAGATGATCAATTATTTAACGCAACGGTTCAAAAAGAAGTGGCTTGGGGGCTTTCTCAAATTGAATCGGATCAATTGATGATTAAAAAAGCGGTTGATCAAGCTTTGATTGCGGTTGGATTAGCTGATAAAGCAGCCGAAAATCCATATGACCTTTCGTTATCTGAACGAAAGTTATTAACGTTTGCAACGGTTTTGGCCATTAATCCCGCAATTTATTTGTTTGACGAGCCGATGATGTCGTTAGACTGGCCCAGTCGAAAGCGAATGACTAACATTTTTCATCAACTTGTAAAAAGTGGTCATCAGGTGATCACGATTACTCATGATATGGATTGGGTAGCGGCTGAATTTTCGACAGTTCACGTGATGGCTCATGGTCAGATTGCCTTTTCCGGGACACCTTCAGCCTTATTTGGTAATTCAGGACTGGTTAAGCGGGTGGGATTGCTGCCACCAAGAATTATGACGATAACGAGTGCATTAGGTGATCACTCGGTTTATTTAACCCCAGAGGATTACTGCAGGAAGCATAAACAAATTGCCAACAATTTAAATTGATAAAGATGATAATAGCAACATCTAATTAAAAGTAACAAACATTAAAGAGTGGGACGAAAGGCGGTTACGTGGCAGGAAGTTGCCTTTTGGCGTACATTTCCGCTCGGTAATAATGATGATAATAGTAGCATTTAATTAAAAGTAATAAACATTAAGGATTGGTCATTGTGGTGACCAATCCTTTTGCATATAATGAAAATATTAACCTTGAATTTACACTTTAAGTGCAACACTAATTAAATAAAGAATGGCCCATAGCCAAATTTCTGTAAAATGATGTTTGCGAAAACAATCATGAAAGGAATTCAGCCATGGACCACTACAAGCATATTACCATAGATGAACGGGAAACCATCTTTTTAATGAGGAATCATGGAAACTCACTTCTTGAGATTGCCAGCTATACCAAGAAAAGTTACTCAACCATTTCTCGAGAATTAAGTCGTAATTCTACTGGTAAATCCTATTCACCTTCGAAGGCTCAGGAGAAGTACAAACAGCGCAAAGAGAAGCAGGTCCCGACCATATAAGCCTTTCAATCTAATATTCCAAAAACAGAAATGGGATTGACTTTAGATGATCCTATAGATGCAAATGAACTGTTTATCCCTATTCATGACTGTTAAAGTACACAAACCTCAAGATATTAATAATTTAAGATTGGGAGATATATAAGCTCTTGGGGTATATTTTTACTAATTTTTCATGAAAGAAAATTGAACAAATTTGTATAGCAATTCTCTTATAAGTAAGGCCAATAGGGTATAGTCTTGAAGGCTAAACGAAATTAATACTATAGCCTAATCTCAAGAGTAATTGCTATTAGAAAATACGCTTCAGGTAATATTACCGGTACACGAATACCATAAATCGTCACTGTTGTTGGTCCAAAGTTTGCATGAAGGACCAGTCTCACAAAATTCAATGGTCAATTGTGCCAAGATAGGTGGTCGTTCATCCACCATTCGAGCGGTTTCCCGATTGTAGGGACTGGCTGACAATGCTCAAGGGCGAAGTTCTTCTTGTCCGGGTGGTCTTCCCGGGCTAGAAGAAGACTCGTATTTGAAATTGCGCAGTGGGGTTTCTGCGTGAGTTCAAATCGATGTCCGCCCTGTTCCAGCGTTGTCAGCCGGCCCCGGAAGTCGGACTAGGGCGCGCATCGGCTGACGAACAGGAATCCACCAACGACATGTTTCAACTCTATGTGAAACCACAAAAGTTACAATTAGTTGCGGTTTTAGGTGCGTATTACTATGACTTTGGCCGGAGTATGCTATGATTAAATACATAGATAATCAGGAAGTTATCATGATTAAAGCTGGGCACTGGGAGGTACTTATGCAGACATTAATACAGACATTTATGGATCGGCGGAGTGATTTGCTCACTGCGTTGTGGCAACACTTGGGGATTTCTTTGGCCGCGCTAGTCATTGCAATGGTGATTGCGATTCCACTGGCGATTTGGGTCGTTCGCCGACCACGGTGGGCCGAGGGGTTATTGCAATTGACCAGTGTTTTGCAGACCATTCCGTCGCTGGCACTATTGGGATTGCTGATTCCGCTAGTCGGTATTGGCACGGTGCCCGCGGTGATTGCGCTAGTGATTTACGCGTTGTTGCCAATCTTTCAAAATACTTATTTAGGGATCTCGGAAATCGACGCGTCAATTGAAGAAGCGGCCGATGCGTTTGGAATGTCGCGGATGCGCAAGTTGTTCAAAGTTGAACTGCCGATTGCCTTGCCACAAATCATTGCCGGAATTCGGACCGCCCTAGTGCTCATTATCGGGACGGCGACGTTAGCGGCTTTGATTGGTGCCGGGGGTCTAGGGACGTTTATCATGCTTGGGATTGACCGTAATGATACGTCGTTGCTGTTGATTGGGGCCATTTCGTCAGCGCTATTGGCGATTCTGTTGAGTGCACTCGTGCGCTGGTTCCAGACGGCCAAACCCCGCCACGCGTTGATCGTGTTCGTGGGTATTTTGGCGTTACTCGGTGGTGGCGCGTACAGCGTTTATGCCAATCGAGTTGAAACAATTACAATTGCAGGTAAACTCGGGTCCGAGCCTGACATCTTGATCAATATGTACAAACAATTGATTGAAGCTGAAGACGACCACATCCACGTGACCTTGAAACCGAACTTTGGTAAGACGACCTTCTTATTCAGCGCTCTGAAGAATAATCAGATCGACATTTACCCAGAATTCACTGGTTCCGTATTGGAAACTTTGGTGAAGGGCAATAATCCGGCCAGTCAAACGGCTAATCAGACTTATCAGTTAGCCAAAAAGCGGCTAGCTAAGCAGGAACAGATGACTTACTTGAAGCCGATGCAGTACAACAATACGTACGCCCTGGCCGTCACTAAGAAGTTCCAACAAGAACACCATTTGAAGACCATCAGCGATTTAACACAAGTCGAATCGATCCTCAAACCAGGGATGACGCTCGAATTTATCGACCGCGATGATGGCTTGAAGGGAATCAAGAAGACGTATGGCTTGGATGTTACGGCCAAATCGATGGAACCGGCATTGCGCTATGAAGCGATTAGCAAGGGGAAAATCAATCTGGTGGACGCCTACGCAACGGATAGCGAATTACGACAATATAACTTGGCGCTGCTGAAGGATGATAAGCACTTCTTCCCGACGTATCAAGGGGCGCCACTCATGAAGACCAGCTTTGCTAACAAACACCCGAAAGTCGTCCAAGCATTGAATAAGTTAGCTGACAAGATTTCCGAAACCGATATGCAAGAGATGAACTATGAAGTCAATGTCAAAAAGAAATCGGCTTCCACAGTCGCACATAACTATCTCGTCAAACACGGCTTGTTAAAGGAGGAACGCTAATGACAACGGCAATTGAATTTCAGCACGTCCAAAAAGACTTTAATGGGCAAACCGTGATTCCCGATTTGAATCTAATGGTCGATCAGGGTGAACTGTTCGTCCTAGTGGGCACCTCTGGCAGTGGCAAGACGACGTCGCTTAAAATGATTAATCGTTTGGAACCCTTAACGGCCGGAAAAATCCTGGTCAACGGGGCCGACACCACCACGGTACCAGTACGGGATTTGCGGTGGCAGATGGGGTACGTCTTGCAACAAATCGCTCTATTTCCAACCATGACGGTAGCACAAAATATCGCGGTGATTTCCGAGATGAAGGGGACGGCGAAGAAGACTATCAATCAAACGATTGACGAGTTATTGACGGAAGTCGGCCTGGACCCCCAAGAATACCGCGACCGGATGCCATCAGAATTATCTGGTGGTGAACAACAACGAATCGGTATTTTGCGGGCAATCGCAGCGCAACCCGATATTGTGTTGATGGATGAACCGTTCAGTGCGCTGGACCCAATTTCGCGGCAACAATTACAAGATCTAGTCCTAGGGTTACACGCCCGCTATCATAATACGATCGTCTTTGTGACCCATGATATGAACGAGGCGCTCAAACTAGGCGACCGCATTGGGGTCATGCAACATGGACAGCTCGTCCAAGTCGACACACCAACGGCACTGGCCCAACATCCGGTCAATGACTTCGTGCGGGACTTCTTCGGTGCGAGTCGTGCGAAAAACGTGTATGACGTTTACGTGGGCCGCGTCGGGCTCGTCCAAGGCTATCTCAAAACTGCGCCGGACGTGGCGGATGGCCGTATTCAGTCACTAGATATTCAGGCGACGTTGCGGACGGCCTTTACCGCCTTGACCGACCATGATTACTTGGCGGTCACGGAAGATGATCACGTGGTGGGTTACCTGGACCGACAACGGGTCGTCGCTTATCTGAGTCAGCATGAAGAAGTATCTTAGTCGTCAACTAGCCCGGATTACTTTAGACTAGGTGCTAGTTAGTGAACAATAATTTGATCATGAGAATTTAGGAGTCAATTGAGGAGGTCTCAGTAATGACGGAACAATATGATGTCGTTGTAATTGGTGGTGGTCCGGCTGGTAACGCGATAGCAAGTGGCTTACAGGCGCAAGGTAAGTCGGTGCTGATCGTTGAAGCTGACTTATGGGGTGGTACTTGTCCGAACCGCGGGTGTGACCCGAAAAAAATCTTGTTGAGCGCCGTTGAAGCCCAACAGGCAGCCCAACATCTCCAGCATCAAGGCTTAACAGGAACACCGACGATTGATTGGCCGGCCCTGATGGCGCATAAACGAGGCTATACCGATGGCATTAATGATGGCACGCTTAAGGGGCTGCAGCACCAAGGCATCGCGACCTTACATGGTCAGGCCCATTTTCAAAACGACGGCCAGCTAGCAGTCGGTGACCAAGTCGTAAGTGCGACGGATTACGTGATTGCGACCGGACAACGCCCAGCAATTTTGCCGATTACCGGACAAGAATATTTCAAGACTAGTACGGACTTTTTAGATTTGGATGAGATGCCTAAGCGCGTGACTTTCGTGGGTGGGGGCTATGTTGGCTTCGAGCTGGCAGCGATTGCGAATGCTGCCGGCGCCGATGTCCACGTGATTCATCATAATGACCGGCCACTCAAAGCCTTCGATGCGGACCTCGTCCAAGATTTGATGGCGACCATGACTGCGGACGGTGTCACTTTTGACTTGAACACGGACCTCCAAGCCATCGAACAGACCGACGACGGCCTGCAATTGACGGCACCTGACTTTGAGCTGACGACGGACCTCGTGATTAGTTCAGCGGGGCGGATTCCGAATGCGGACCAGTTAGGACTCGAAAACGTCGGTGTCACGTTTAACCGTCACGGGATTCAAGTGAACGATCGACTACAGACGGCTAATCCGCATATTTACGCGATTGGTGACGTGAGCGATACGCCCGTACCTAAGTTAACGCCAGTAGCGGGTTACGAAGCGCGTTACTTGGTTCAACAACTGACCCAGCCGGGAGCGGCAATCACGTATCCCGTCATCCCGACCCAAGTCTTTGCTGTACCTAAGCTAGCACAAGTGGGCCTTAGTGCGACGGATGCGGCTGACCAGCCGGATAAATATCGCGTGAATACGCTGGATATGACCAAATGGTTCTCTTATTACCGTTTTGGCGCACGACAAGCACAGGCCAAGGTCATTATTGATCAGGCTAGCGGGCAAGTCGTCGGTGCGACACTGTTGAGTGATGTCGCGGATGAAATGATCAATTACCTGACGTTACTGATTGAAAAACACGTCACTTTAGCCCAATTACAACAACTCGTATTAGCCTACCCAACACCAGCCAGTGACCTGCAGTATCTGTACTAGCTAGCGAGAACTGGCAACTGGTTGAAACACGGTCATGAATCGTGATTGAAATGGGCTAGTTCTTAAGTTCAAAAGCGGCCAGCTGAAAACTGCTGGAAAAAATGCGTGTTCGTGTAAACTTGCAGTAATAGATTCGTCCTATTCCGGCTTCCAGGCATTCTGGGCAATAGCCGTGACGTGGTGGACACAGATTTAAGCCGAAACCCACGTCTTAAATACTGGTCTTCCACGTTGCCCGCGATATTGCCGGAACGTGCTCGAGCCAGACTGGGACTTCCGGTTAGCTACGCCAGAACGCCAAGCGGAAATGCGCCGCTTAACGCTCTAGCTAGGCTAATCCTCAGTCCCAACCCGTCTGGACCTCACACTCTGAAAGTCACTTGGCCTTGCCCAGAATACCTTCCAGCCGGGATGGTATTCGAAAGGCGGACATGTGTGGACTCAACTTTTAAAGAGTTGTTCGTTCACGTTTAGTAAACAGTCATTTTGATACCTAGCTGTAAAACTAGCCGTCAATAAGCGCCATTCCGATATACTCGTATTGGCGAAAACTCAATATTACTGAAAGGGGCATGGATTTTCTTTAGTCGTCCAATAAGGTATACCCTATTGGCCTTTTCTATTTCTGTGCTATACTAGGAATTACAAATGTTCATTAAAACTGTCCAAAAGGAGAATTAGAAATGGCTAAAATCGGTTATGCGCGTGTGAGTTCCAAGGAGCAACATTTAGATCGACAGTTAGCGGCTTTAAAAGACGTCGATAAATTATTTACGGATAAATTAAGTGGGGCAAACACTAATCGGCCAGAACTGCAAAAAATGCTGGCCTATATTCGTGAGGGTGATATTGTCCTGGTCACTGAATTAGATCGCTTAGGTAGAAACAACCAGGATTTAACTAAGATCATGAACACCATTCAAAATAAGGGGGCCACCTTAGATGTGTTAAATTTGCCGTCCATGACAGGGATTGCTGACCCAAATTTACGTCAACTGATGACCAACTTAATTATTGAACTCTATAAGTATCAGGCCGAAAGTGAACGTAAGCGAATCATTGAGCGCCAGCAGCAAGGGATTGCCTTAGCTAAGCAGCAGGGTAAATATCATGGGCGCAAACCCCAATACACCCAAGACGATCCCCGCTTGCAACATGCTTTTAAACTTTATCAGGCAGGCATGAGTGACATTGATGTGGCTCGAAATACAGGAATTAAACGGACAACCTTTATCAGATATCGCAAAAAGTTTAATATAAAAAGATAAGACTTATATGTCAGATAAATTAAAAACCGTTTTTTATGAGCAGCAAAACTATTTTGAGAAAATGATGGGAATCATGTTAGAGTGGTATCATTTATTAATTGGAATGCGAAAAACTGTGCTTCTTACCATGGCTTTTTTAGGAATAGCGGTGTTCCTGATTGTAGGTGGTCTCGATCATTTCTAAAGGAGAGTGGCTTCGGTCACAGAATAAAATCCCAATGTGATTGAGAATGCAATATTCAATCGCTCGCTCCGATAGATAACACTTTCTATTATCAAACACCAATGTACCAATATCATCAAAGGTCAGACATTTCTTTTCCTTTGTCTTGATATTTGAAAATTTTAGTCCTTCTTTAGTGACACCAACAAAACATTCATTCTCCACATAAACTATATTCTTCACCCTTTACCCCTCCCGAAGTAAGGACCTGCCGATAAATCAACGTCCTACTATTTCATTTGGTGTTAATTTCTTTCTCTCGAATATAACCTATGCGTCAATTATAAAGTCTGGTCTACTGCAACGAGCTTTCTTGGCCCCTAAATCTAAAGAAAGCGTGTATTGAAATCCAAGGATTTCGATACACGCTCTCGCTTTTTACTACGTCTCCTTCTAGCAGAGATTAGAAATGAAAACAAAAATCCACCCGGCGCGACGAAGACGGCGGGTGAAAGTGGAAGGCCGGATTGGGCCTATCCCAGGGAAAGCAAAGCCTTGTAAAGGTCGTTGACCTTCGTGGACATGTAGTCGTTCATCATGATCTGGTGGGAGTCCACGACTTCATCGGTGTACAGGCTTCGCAGGCCCACCATTCCCTGGAGGGTGTTGGCCAGGATTTGATGCCGAAGATGGCGGCGACGATCCCGGCGATGATGGTCAGACCGATCACGCCCCCATGACGGGAGCCATCCAATCCGGGGTGGGCGTCCCCTGGGAGTAGGTAGAGCCAGTGGCGAAAATCATGGAAGCCCTCCTTTCATTCTTGCGTATCTTCGGAAAGCCGGAAGGTATCGACGAACTGCTTGTATTCCGAGCTGGAAGTTCCAAAGGATTCGAGGCCATAGAGGCCAGCGGACGAGTAAACGACCTCTCGACGCATGATCACCGAGGAGTCCTCGCTATCGTGACCGGTGTAGGAAATGGCTATATGCCCGTCCACGGTGGTGAAGGAATACTTGTCAATCTGCAGAAGACGAGCGACATTGGTCAAGACCTTACGTTTCTGCGCGTCATTGAACCCCTTGGAGTCCTCGACTTGCTTCCGAGTGAATTTGGTGACGGACACAGCGTAGTTGATGTGATCCTTGTCATTGACCGTCGAATAGCGGGCATAAGCGCCAGTGGGATCCTTATAGGTGTCCTTCTCCGGAACGCCCGGGAAATAGACGGAATAGCCCAGATCCTTGGACGTGAACTTCTTCCAGCCCTGGGGGGCAGTGACGGAGGAAGTGGCTTTGTTCGCCGATGGGGCAGTCGACTGGGAGGAACCGCAGGCGGCCAGACCTGTCGTGAAAGCCATCGTTGCTATGACAGCGGAAATCCGCCTGAAAGACCTTTTCATATCAAACCTCTTTTTCTTTCTTGTCGTTTCTTGTTTTTTCATTGTAACACCTTCTAAAGTATGTGGATAAAAATAATCTGGAATGGTTTTATCTTCAATTAAACACTGAATAATATATTTCCAAGGACTCCGCTTTTGATCATCAAGCTCTTGAGGTAGTGAACTTTTAAATATTGAACGCCACTTGGGGTCTTGCGCCGCTTTTTGAACTGTTTTTTAAAAGTTTTGGTATATTTAATTACTCTCGCCATTTATTTTGAAGACTCCAATGCGTTATCGGAGCTAAACAATTGATCTAATTCTTTAAGCTTACCGGCTTCGGGTAGTTTTTCTTTTCCAGATAGATCATCAATAACTTCTTGAATCGAATTTTTTAACTGCCGATTAGGGATTGAATAATATTTAGGTAAACCATCATGAGCAACTGTTGTTAATGTCATGCGCATAAAATCAGAAATTGTTAGACCATGATTAGCCAATACGTCTTTGGCTTTACTTTTAATAGTTCCGTCAATTCGAGCTTCAATTCTTGCCATTCTCATCACCTCAGCAATATTGTACGTTATCTGGCGTACAAATTCAACCATATTTAACTAGGTTAAACTCTTTACAGAACGAGCAAAGATTCTTACATTAAAGACAACCATACAGTCAGAAAGCCGGGAGCAAGCTGCTTTTTTAGTATTTCTTATGATATACTTAAATAAAAAGTCGAGGTGGCCTTTATGTTTTTATTAAAACTACATGATTTAATCAAGCATAATTATGAAAATGGCTTGTATTCCAAAGATTATAGCTATAGGTCTAATAATTCTAATAGCCTATCAGACTTTGATAAAGGAAAGTTTCAAGCTCAGACTGATTATCAAAGTGGAAAAGCGTTCAAACACTATCCTAAATTACTATTTGAATTTTTAAATTTTGTTTTTTTACGAAAGATGCAGGAAATCGTAAATTTCATAAATGGATATAACTATGAAATAAGAAGACTGCAAAAAATGGATAAAAATTAGATTAGCTAATTATTCAAACCAGTGGTAGGGTTCCTGCAGGGTTAATATTCACTTTTGATATATCAGAAAGGAGCTAAATAATAACTAAACCTTATAAAGAGCCTCTTTATAATATAAGCCAACTGAAACTTGAAAGCGCAGAATGGCAGGTTAAACCCGCGTGAAATACGGTATTAAAGGAAAATAGGGAACCCCTTCAGCTAGCTAAAGAGCAATACAAGAGTTGAAAAAATTAAATATTTAAGTTACTAAGACATGATTCTGATATGCCACCAGGGTCATGTCTTTTATTTTGAAAGAGGTTCGGAAGTTATTGAATATTGAACTAGGTCAAAGATAGTAACTTAAGTTCATCAAGATCACGGCATAATGGACGGTCACTGAGTAGTTCCGTTCTATGCAAGTAGAAGAAGCTTTCTACCGGTGCGTTATTAAGACAATTTCAGACTGTATCTAACCATTGTGAGGTGCTTTTTCTATGGGGTGAATTTACAATTGAAGTGCAACACAAAGTCCTATTTAGAATTTACACCAATTATACGGACATAACCTAATTTCTTATAGGCAGATGATAATCTATACACGTAAATCAAACCACCAATAGCCACAATCGCAACCACCGCCAAAACCGGCCCTTCATATGGCGTACCAATACTCGAGCGTCCAATTATTCTACCACCAAACATAACTACGACAATCCAAATGCACGCTGCCCACGTCACCTTATTCTTCGCTTTCTTTAGTTGGTCCTGCTTTTCTTGATCACTCATGGTTAACTCCTTTATCCTCAACTAATTGACCATCAACTAAAATTCCTAATTTTTCTAATCTCTTCTGAGTATGTTTCTCTACAATTGAGACCATCTTAAACAGAATGAACCACCCTTCAACGAACAGAGCTACGAAGGCAAATATTTTCAGAAAACTCTGCACTTCTAACCCACCTATAAAAAACCAGCAATATCCAGTCATCAAGTGAGTCCTCATTGCGCCGCTTACCATATTTGTTTCAAATGAAACCCTTAATTTACCGTCTTCATCTACCATAAAGGCTCTTGGATTTTTTTTAATTGTATATTCGCTAATAAACCATAATAATATATCACCGTAAATAATTTCTAATACTCCTATTACAAATATTATTCTGGCATAGGTGAAGAGACTAACATTATTATTAACGTTATATACATACATGGTGATAAATACAAGAAGGGCAATGAAAGCAAATATTGTTAAATAACTAATCGCTACAAAGATTAAATACGAATACTTTCCATCGTGATATAACCGGAATAAGGCGTAAGAATTACTGATAACTGATACAACAACTGTGGCCCAAAATAGGAAAATCGCTGTCTGCTGATCCATTTTATTCCCCTCCTGCAATAACGGTAGGATTTATTAGCTTATTAACTCCATAATCCCAGACCTTCCCCGTTGTTTTACCAGTTACTTTACCCAGCATTTTACTAATGATCTTCTTATTGACCTTGCCATTTATATCTGACCCATCCATATTCAATGCTTTTGCCACCTTACTTCCTTCCTTTCTCTTTGCGCCATTTTTTAAACATTGCCTTAATTAATCCGTAAACTGCGATGAGAGGCATTACGCCAATACAATTGACAATCCAAAAGAGTGTGCTATTTCCAGCTCCCGTTTGTAGGCGGTTCTTGATAATTGGTAACCAAACAAGGGGTATATAAATCAACTCGAAAACTATAAAGCCGACAATTCCCCATAAATAGGTTTTATACGAGAAATTAGATTCGTCATCATCCATGCTTATTTCCCTCCTTTGGCGTTGGTTCCTTTGTTCCTTCCTCTACTGGCGGATAAACCCGCGGATGTTTCGCTGCCCTTTTGGCCGTAAACCACCATTTTTTATCTGGTATTTTGTATGCAACTCTAAATTGACGATTGTATTTCTGGATATAAATCAATTTATAAACTCTATCTAATTGATAGAAAAGCAAGAAAATTAATAGTATATATAGTATTACTGATGCAGAACCTAATGCTAATTCAAAGTTTAAATGTTTCACAATAATTTAGTATATCACCATTACAATATTAATAATTAGCATCAGTGCTAATGTGGTAATGGTCGCTTTTAAATTACTAATTTTTGTTTCTTTATCATGTACTTTCATAATCCATATATAAGTCGATACGCAAAGATACATAAAAATAATAAAAAGTTGAACAAAAAAGGAAATCCATCCTTGTACTATTACAAGAACTAATGTAATTATTGAGGAAATTGAAAAAAATGTCGTTATACCCCAAACTAATCCGATTAAAGACCCTTGAACTGATGCAACGCCTCGATTGTAATATGGCATAATAACCCACGCCAATAGCATCAGGAAAAAGATACAGTCAGATATTTTTACCAGTGGGCCCACGGTATCCAGTAATATTCTAGCGACCATGTTCCCTGTTTCTCCCCAATTTCCTTGGGCGGGCCCAATACCAACAGCGTATAACCCAAAGACGAAACCCATGGCTAAGATAAATACACCAAATTTTTTAAAGAAACCAGAATAAGAAAAACTTAATACGGTATCGATATCTTTTTTGCGAATATATTTTGATATTTCCTTATAAGTAAAATTAAACATATCATGCACCTATCAACTTTCTAGTTAAACTAACTTAACTTTTTTTTACCGACCACCATATTAATCAGATTGTGGGTCAGTTTTAGCTCCCATTAATATTTTCAAATAAAATTTGAAGGGAATTATATTTTTTATAATTAGGTCTAATTTTAGCACACACTTGTTTTTCACATACACTATAAATTTAATGATAAAAGTTCAATATTAAAATGATACTGATAAAGTAAACAAGATCTAAGAAACCACTTAAAAAAGGCACCTCATATCCCCGAGGTACCTTTTTAAATTCAACTTTTTAATGACTTACGATCTGTCAACAAAGCAATCGGCGACAGAATCAATACAATCACCGCGCCTACTAAGTAGGTATGACTGAAGGCCTGGCTGATTTGTTGATTCTTAGTATGCTTAATTTTTCTCAAATCTGTCGTTAAAGCTTCTTTTTGTGCCAATTGTTTGAGACCTACTAACAATTTTTTCTGACCCTGGCTTATTTTCTGATTACCCAAATTAATTTTTTGAGAAGCTACTGACAGTTTAGATATAGTGGTATTTTGATTTTCTAACTTGGTTAAGGTAAGTGCTAGTTGCCGGTTACCCGCTTTTAAGTTGTCAGTAGCTAGTGCTAACTTCTTCTGGGCTTGGTAGACCTGGTAAAGATCGGTTCCCTTTTGGGGCTGTGGTAAATCAACTTGAGATTTGGCCGCTTGTTTAAGGGCACGTCTTAGGTTCGTCTGTTTGTTTTTAGTTGTTAATTTGGCTGATCCAGTAGTGGAAAATAGGCTATTCAATTGTTGATGAGCCACTTTGTTTACTTTGGGTGATAATTGCTGTCGATCAACGATTTGAATGGCATCTTGATATATATGCTGCTTAGCTGTATTGACATTATTATCAAGGACCGTTACTAGAATTGCAATTCTTAAACAGGTGCCGATTTGACGTGCTGCGTTAACAATTCCCGAACCAATCCCACTTTTATTTTTTGGTAAATGCTTAACTGAGGCCACTAACGAAACCGAAGCTTAAAAGAGAGTCCTATTAGTAAAGGATAGAGTGTAATTTTTACAGATTACGTAGTAGTGTACTTAAAAGGACAGTCTTCGATATGATCGTTAATTAGGCCTACCGCTTCAAGAAAGGAGTAGGTTGTTACTGGCCCCATAAATTGAAAACCTATTTCTTTAAACTCTTTTGCTAGGTTTCGAGATAGCCTATTCTGGGTCGGTATATCAGTAAACTGTTGAGGGTGGTTAACGATTGGCTGTGGAATTAAGGTTGTTAGTACTGTACACAATTGGTGCCCTTCACGGTGCATTTTAGTCATTACACGAGCATTATTAATGGCGGCATCAATTTTTCGCTGATTACGAATGATTCCTCGGTTTTTCAGTAATTGCTTACGTTGATTACTGGTAAATTTTGCAACCCGCTCCACATTAAAGCCTGCAAAGGCTTGTCGAAAATTTTCTCGCTTATCCAAGACTAATTGCCAACTAAGTCCCGATTGAAAGGATTCTAGAACCATCATCTCATATAAGTAATTCTCGTTGAGGTTCAGCTTACCCCATTCGTGGTCATGATACTTCGTAAGGAGTGGAGCATCATCGTTTTTCGGAAAGCAGCGTTTCATTTAATTCCTCCTAATAGTAATTTTGATCAATCAGAATTTGAACATAAAAAGGGTATCTTTTCAGATGTCCCACCGGTTCGGATAAGTAATCGACTGACTTGATTTATACATCAGCATCATCGTACTTGTATTGTTGCTACTTTCTAAGAAGCAACTAAAAAAACTGATTAAGTCCATTAACATTTCAGCAAAACAAATCAGTGCTTGTCGCGTGTGACAGGTGTTTTTGTTATTCTTAGAGTTATTTGAAACTATTTTTATTTAGGGCAAAATCTAGAGCTATTGCAATTATAATTAAGCATCCTGCAGTAATCCAACCAAGTTTAATAGCTGTTACTAGTTCATGAGACCACATGTTTAAAAATACTGAACCTGTTGCTGTACCCATAGCAATAGCAACATTTTGAACCATTCGTTGGAGTGAACCAATACTACCCTGTGAAGTGATATCAGTAGTTTTCATAATTACAGATATGTTCGCCGGTTGGAAATAGCCACCACCTACACCATAAATAAACAAACAAATTGTAACTAAAATATATGGTAAAGATGTTTGATATAGGCTCAAGAGTAGTAATGAACAAAGAATAATAGATAATCCGACTTTAGAAAAGGAATTATCTTTCAAACCATTATTATGTGCACTAGATATTCTAGAAAATAAAACTAGACCTATAGGTGCACCTAGTACCAGTATACCCGTCAATCCTGAATTTAATTTAAAGACGGTTTCAAACAAATAAGGTGGCATAAGAAAGATTATGGCTGAAGCAAAACCAAAGGCAATCGTTTCATATAGATATACCAGTAGCGATTTATTCTGAATAAGATTTATTACATTGACAACAGGAGTTTCTTTATTTCTTTCTACTTTAAACAAGATAATTACAGCTATTAAACTAGCAATTATTAATGCTGTCCCAATAATACTATGTGAGCTTAGCAATGACAATCCACTAATAAGCAGTATCACAAATAGTCCATTAGTAAGACTTCCAGGGTAATCAATGTGTTTAGCGTATTTATTCTCAGAGATATTTGTAATTAATTTGTGATTACAAATGAGTCCCAGAAGGACGAACGGAATGTTTAACCAAAATATTCCTCTCCAACTATTTAATGATAGTAGCAATCCACCTAATGAAGGACCAAGTACAGGTCCGACACCAATCATAATTCCTAAAACTCCGATAGCAGAACTGGATTTTTCAGCAGAAACTAAGGTAGTGATTAAAGAGGCTGATGTTGCTTGTAATGCAGCTGCACCAATACCTTGGAAAATTCGAAACATAATTAACATTTGAACATTAGCTGAAAGTCCGCAAAGTAATGAGCTAAGCCCAAAAATTATCAGTCCAATATACGAGAACGATAGTTTACCAAATTTATCACTAAGTAGTCCAAAAGGAAGAATAAAAACAGCAAGGCTAATAGTATAACCCGTAACTGCAATAGCAACAATGTCTGCTGTAGTTTCAAAGTAAGATTTAAAAAATGGCAATGCAACATTGATAATCCCTGTATCTAATGTTGATAATAACATTCCTATGCCAGCAACTATAACGACTAAATTGTCTTTAGTTCTTATATTCATAGCGTATTCTCCAGAAAGAATGAAAGTCTATATTTACATCATGATTCAAGCTGTAAGTCATTTCTGCAACAACTTCTACCTTATTTTTTCCAATATGTTGCAGAGCAGCACCCATTTGCCTATTCATATTTGAAATATCAAATGTATCTGGGTCTGCCAATTTTAGATTTCGAATACCTATTCGAACTAATCGTTGTGCAAGTTGTCCTCCTATTCCGCCAGTGCCTGCTATTCCAATTACAACATTTTTCAATTTTTCTTGTCTATTATGTTGTTCCTGTTTGGTGTCACCGAGCCAACCCAAACTACGATTTACTCTTTCCCAATACATCTCTTCATTTGGGACTGCTGTGTATTTTAAGTGCTTTTTGTCGTGAATCATTATGTTAATCCTCCTTGTTAGATTATGCTAATTATGTTAACTTATATTTAATTAACGATCAATCGATTCAAGAAATATCGAATCAAGGAGGATAAAATGACTATTAGGATAAACTTTAGTAAATACTCTACTGTAACAGACGAGACACTAACTCAAAGATTTCAGTTTGTTTATTCACCACTGAATGAACTTCTTAGAAGTCTTCATGTCTTGATGAATCCTAGGCATCATGGGTTAGTTGTAGATTGGGCCTTAAAGACAATGGAACAATTAGATAAAGAGGATATTGATAATTTGTACTATTTTAGTCCTGTATATGAATTAGGTGTTCCTCCCACTGTACTTTGTAATTTTCAATACAATGCTAGTAATCTAAAGGATGAACTATCCATGCTTCGCGCTTTTCTTAGTAGGCAAAGCAATGTAAATGGACTAATTAATGAGTTATCCACCTTAAATCACGATAGAAGTAACACGTTTATTCCAAATTTAGCTAAAGGTCTTGAATGGCAGGATTTTTCTATTAACCAGAATCCATTACTTATAAAAGACCTTAGTGGTAACCCGCAAACTGTCATTAACCGTTTTTTTAAATTTATCGTTAAGTATAATGACAATGTTTTTTCTGCGGTTTGGGAAAAAGCTAATATTAAAAAACTCTTATTTCAGGAAATTAAGATACGGGCGAACTCAATTAATATTCATGGTATTCGAAGTACTATAGATGAATTGCAAGTAGCTCGTATGCACTGGAAAAATGATACTTTAATTATTAATAAGCCTTTTGAGAGAGAAATTGATCTTAAAGATACTGACACAATTATGCTCATACCAAGTTTTTTTACTTGGCCTCATCTATTCGTTGATACATTTAAAAATGGAGTGGTCATTACTTACGGACTACAAAAAAGAGCAGATCTAATTTATACACCAAAAGAACTATTATTAACTTTTAAGGCTCTTAGTGAACCAACCAGACTTCAGATCTTGAAAACCGTTTCGAAGTCACCTTGTACTACACAAGGACTGTCACAGCTTTTATCACTAGGTACCTCGACTGTATCCAGGCATTTACAAATATTAAAAGAAGCAAATTTACTAAGAACCACAAAACAAAAAAAGTTCGTTCTTTATCAAATAACAAATAGAATATTTGAGTTAGTTCCTAATTTTTTAGATTTTATGAGAGATGATAACAAATGAGAGTTGTAAATAGTGCACTTACCTGTAATAAATGGTTGACTGTTAATGAACTGTCAAAAGTCTGCCACTTAAGCAGAGAAGAAGTAATAAGTCAACTTCAGTGTGATAAAACTATTATTTCATTACATTTTTACGGTAGATGGTATTACAAAAATAAAATGAGCTACAATGTAACGAAATTAGGTAATGCCAGTAATAACATGTTGGATAGTAGAAATACCATTAGTAATTTAGGAATTGCAAGAACCTGTTTACATCATCTTGGTGGAAAACTAGGGGTCACTATTTTTAGGCATGCTGAGCTTAAACATCTAATCTTCACTTCTGATAAAGTTAACTATTCTTTTACTGAAAAAGGGGAAAATATATTCAGCAAATTTTGTAAAGTAAATCAAACCACCGTACCCTGTTGTTTAGATTTCTCGGAGCGAAATTTCCATTTTGGAGGAAGAATAGGAAATGATCTTCTAAATTATTTATTGGAAGACGATTTGTGTAAGTTAACCGAAAGTCGAAAAGTAGAACTTTGTAAAGAGCCTGCTAGTATTGTTCAATCGGTTTTTACCTAAATTAAGTTACGAAATAGGACTTTTAGTTTGAGCGTTTAAGCGCATTTGTACAATTTTAACGTTCCAAATTGAAAATTGTTTACCAAATAAAATAACGATAACTGGGCCTAGAATAAAAAGTGTACAAGTTAAATAGAGACTCTGATTTAGTATAATTAAGGAAGTAAATTGGAGGATCAAATAATGACGAAGCACAGTTATGACAAGGAATTTAAGGAACAGGCCGTTCAGTACTACTTAGATAACAAGGATCACATGACCATAAATGAAATAAGTAAGAATCTAGGTATTGGGGCTAGTACATTACATAAATGGATTAAGCTATTTACTGAGACTGGCGAGTTTCGACTTTATGAGGACGCTCCTCAATTGAGCGGCCGTGACTGAACGTACCACGCTTTTCTTTAGCACGATGACGACGAATTCCATGATCAGGCAAATCGGGTAACTGTACATCAAGCCAGCCTTGATCAATCCAGTTATAGACCGTCTTGTAGGCAATCCCAACTACATGGGCAACTTGTTCAGGGGACCACTTCTGGACTTGAATCTTTTCCTCGATTAAGTGTTTAAGGTTTTTAGTGAGCGAAGACTTCCGCCCCCGTTGACTAACCTTGCGTTCAAAGCCAGTTTGCGCTAGCTCAGCCCGGTACTCACTATTTAGCCGGTGAAGTTCGTTAAAGATGGTGGCCTTACTGAAGCCTAAGTAGTTAGCGATGTATCGCAAGGAACGTCCTTCATTATGAAGCGTTTCAATGACAACACGGTTCTGGAGTGATAAAATAGTGGTGCTCATCAAGGTCCTTCTTTCTAATGGAATGTTGTGGTAACACCATTAAAGACCTTGATGGGTTTTTCTATCCACTTAAATGTTCAACTTAAATTTTACAATCTGCCTAATGGAATCTACACATATGTTTTTCATAATAACTTTTCCCACCTATCTCATGTTTTAAATGTTATATAGTACGGGGCATAAAATGTACGCGTGAGGAGAAGTAAAAATAAGAATTTCTGTTTAAAAGCTTAAGAATTATTTAAGTATTACATACGATTTAGCTAACGTTTGTTTAGTAATCTCTTCATTAGCAAAGTATTTGGAGGGACTAATTATGAAAAAATCACAAGATAATATGGGGAACTACGAACGTTATAAGATGTATAAATCTGGTAAAAATTGGACATACAGTGCTATTGCAGTTGGAATGATAGCTACGGGCATCGGTTTTACAACGACTAATGTTCATGCTGATACTATTAAGGATAATATTCAACAAAGCGAACAAATTAGTAGTTCAAAGCAAACTGAACAACAAAGTACAGTTTCACTACAAACTAAAGATAATGCCTCGAGTAAAGAAAATAACTCAGCAAGTTCGACGAACCAAAGTATAAATGCTTCGAATAAAGAAGTTACTACGGCAAGTAAGGCTACCAATGAAACAGCTTCTGAGCTAGGTAACAGAAGTAATATAAAAAATAATTCTGTTAACGAACAAAAAAATTCAGCTAATACTACAAATATTTCGAATGATGATAAAGCTGGTCGAATAACATCTTCTTTAAAAAATGAGGCTAATTTAAAGAGCAATTCTCTTAATAGAGGAAGAAATTCAACTAGTAAACAAGATACTCCTAATAATGTAACCGCTAAGGTAGGCTCTTTTAGAATAGATCAGACTAAACAGAGAAATAATGCATTTGTTGCATCCAAAAAAATAACTAATAGTAAGCAAAACATGCTTTCAAATAGTAATAGTGGAGCAACTACTAAAGTGGCAATAAACAATAATGATTCGAAAAAATTAACTAATAACATTAAAAATATATCAGAGGTGCCAGCCAAATATTTAGCTAATGCAAAAGCTAAAGGTCCGTTTACTGCAGGGGTAAACCAAGTAATTCCATTCGAAGCTTTCGGAGGCGATGGGATGTTGACACGACTTTTGTTGAATGGTTCTGAAAAGGCAGCCTGGTCAGATAATGGGACAGAAAAAAATGCTGCTATCTTACCAATCACTGACTTAAAAGCTGGAGAATACTTCTACGAAGTAGATTTAGATGGTAATGCAAAGGGTAAAGAAGGCAAAGCATTATTGGATCAATTACGTTCTAATGGTACAAAAACGTATGATGCAACGGTAAAAATTTATGGAGTTGGTGCAGATGGCAAAGCTGATACATCTAAGGTTGTAGCAACTAAAACTGGATTAAGAATTACTATTAATGTTGGTAAAAATAATATTACAACTTCTGAGAGCAAGAATAACATTACTGACGTACAAAAATTTACATCGAAAAGTAATAAAGAAAAACAAAGTAACAAAATTTCAACGATCAGCGAAATGAAAGAGACACGATCTGGTAAAACAAATAATTCCTTAATAATAACCAATACAAATGTGAAGAAGGCCGATAACCGTAGGATGCCGGATCAAAATAACAGTCATATATTAAATAGCGAGGTCTCACAGAATCATTCAGATAAGATGGATATTCAAAAAGAAAGCATGTTACCACAAACGGGAGAAAAATCTAATAGTTTTTTAAATGTTATTGGAATAGCTTTATTAGGACTGGTAGCATTGGTTGGTAGTGTATTTAAATTAGGTAAGAAAAAGGATGATTAGTTTTTATTTATAATACTTTTTTTGAAGGAAGAAAATTATGGTACAGAAAATTTTATTGGTAGATGATGAGTTTGGAATAACTGATATAAATATGCGTTACTTGGTGAATGCTGGATATGAGGTTATAGTAGCTCATGATGGAATAGACGCACTTAATATGTTTAAAAGGGACCGGTTTTCCTTGGTAATAACTGATGTTATGATGCCTAAAATGAGTGGATATGACTTAATTGATGAGATTCAAATTTTGGCACCCGATCAACCATTCTTATTTATAACAGCGAAAACATCAGATCAAGATAAAATTTTTTCTTTAAGCTTGGGTGCAGACGATTTTATATCTAAACCTTTTAGCCCTAGGGAATTGGTTCTAAGGGTTAATAATATTTTGCGAAGAATAAATCATGGTAAATCATCGGGCAAAATTAAACTTGGAAACTTAGAATTAGACGAACAAAGTCATGAGGCCTATGTAAATGGATCTAAACTTGAAATGACCGTTAAGGAATTTGAGTTGCTACGTATTTTGATTAATAGCCCAAAACGCGTTTTCTCCAAAACTGAGTTATATCAACAAGTATGGAATAGAGAGTACTTTGAAACTTTAAGTGCGAATACGGTCAACGTTCATATACATGAACTTAGGCAAAAATTAGCGGAATCAGGGGATCAAAGAACCCCAGTTATCGAAACGGTATGGGGATTAGGATATAAAATGGGGGTTAAATCATTAAGCTAAAATATTTGTTAATTGTAGGTTATATAATCTCTGTGTTGATTACTATTGCAGCTGTTTTTTTGGCTGTTAATAAGATGGTGATTGCACAAAGTAGTGGGTTTTTGATTATTTTAATAACATTATGTGCCAGTCTTTTAGGGATCATGGTTAACTTAATATTAATGCGACCAACTATAAAATCATTAGAGCGTTTAAGAAAACAGGCCAGAGATATTTCAAAGAATAATTTTAGTACGATGGATGAGATAGTAGCTCCATCAGAATTTAAAGAGTTATCTCAAGACTTTAATGCAATGTCTGCCAAATTAAAAGAGACTTTTAAATCCTTGAAAGATAGTGAAAATGAAAAAGATGAGATTATCGCCCAATTATCACATGATATCAAAACTCCAATAACTTCCATAAAAGCGACAGTTGAAGGTATTTTAGATGGGATAATAGCTCCTGAAGAAATTTCGGATTATTTAGGTACTATTGATAGGCAGACTGATCGGCTTAATAATTTAGTAGAAGAGCTGAGTTATTTATCTTTAAATCAAGTTAACAAAGTAGAGACGGAACAAGAGACCATTTTTTTGGATCAATTACTAATAGAAACTATGTCAGAGTTTCAATTGACTCTGGAACGTGAAAAAAGAAAGGTAGCGATAGACGTTACACCGACTGGCGCAAAAATTGTTAGTGATAGGGATAAATTATCTAGAATTGTATACAACCTGATTAATAATGCTCTTAAGTATTCTCAGGAAGGAACTCCATTGAAAGTAAGCGCTAGATTTGAAAGTAATGAGGTCACTATAAGTGTAACTGATAGTGGTTTAGGTATAAGTACTGAAGAATTACAAAATATTTTCAGAAGATTATATCGTGTTGAAGGATCAAGAAATATGAATACTGGTGGCCACGGATTAGGATTATATATAGCTCAAGAACTAGCTCATCAATTGAATGGTGAGATTCGGGTAAAGAGTGAATATGGTGTAGGAAGCACATTTTCATTAGTGTTAAAAACAAATAATTAGATGAGTGAAAGTATTTATGAAACAAACAGCTATTTTTGTAGGAGGATGTTTTTGGTGCATGGTAGAGCCCTTTGAAATACAACCAGGTATTATAAATGTTGTATCTGGATATACAGGTGGTCACATAGAAAACCCTACTTACGAACAGGTTGCTAGTCATACGGAGGCAGTAAAAATCACCTTTGATTCAGATATAATCACATATAAATAATTATTGGAAATTTATTGGCAACAGACTGGGTACTGTACCCTGTCAAGTTGACACATTAAATAATAAAAACTAGTTGACCTTGCCGAAGCGGTATTCTGCTGCGGTAAGGTCATTTTTTTTGCCTGAAATAAAGGAATGCGTAAAGTAATCGATACCTTCTGTCACCAGCTGTTCTAAGTCTTCAAACGTTTGTGGTTGTGGTGAGTGTGCTAACCAGATAGATTTAAAATCAGCCCACCAGTGTTCCATCACCGCATTATCAGCTGGTGTTCCTGGGGCTGAGTAACTATGTTGGCTGTTATTACTAGCCAAGTAGTGGTTGAATGCTTTGGAAGTATATGCTGCTCCGCGATCAGTGTGGATTAGCGGTGCCAGACCTCCGGCTTTCTGCTTGGCCATTTGAAATACTTTAATAGCCCCAGTACTCGTTTCTGTAGGCGTAATAATCCAGCTAAGTGGGTATTGACCGTATAGATCCAGGACAACGTGTAGACGGACTTTGTACTTACGAATGTTGTAGGCAATTTCCGTCGTGTCCGTCACCCACACCTGATTTGCGGCAGCTTGTTCAAACTGGCGGTTCAGGGTATTCTGTGCCTCATAAGTTTCCTGCTCCTGCACACGTTTTCTCTTAGGCTGACGATAGTCCACTTTAATACTGTGTTCCTTCATAATGCGCATGACGCGCTTCTTGTTAACTGTGTATGATAATCTTTCCTGCTTTATCAAACGGGGCATCTTGTCATAACCAACGCAGTGTTTATGTTGTGCTTCTAACTGTTTAACGAGCTTTAGAATTTCTTGATCTTGAATATCATGAACCGTCGGTTCATGGGTAAGCCACTTGTAGTAAGCCTGCCGACTTACCCCGGCTGCTTTAACTAGATCAGATACCTTATACCCACTTTAGCTCATTTCCTGAATCGCTTGATATCGTCCGGCCGTTCCACCTCCCGATTGTGTATTTCGACCAATTTTTTTGCGAAGGCAATCTGTACCTCCCGTTCTTTAGCTTTCAGCTGCCTTACTTCTTGTCGTAATCTTTCCACTTCATTGGTTGGTGTTTTGCTTTTATGGCGATCCCGGTTATCCTGAAGGGATTCCCAATCGTGAGTTCTTTGGTACTTTCGTACCCATGAATAGACCCGTTGATAGCTGACATTAAATTTTTCTGCCGCGGCTTGATAGTTATACTCGTGATCAATTGTCCATTGAGTAATTTGCCGTTTCTCCTCAAAAGTAACTTTTCGGCCCACTTTCCTAGCTCGCTTTCTTGTTGCGTAAGCAACACTTAATTGTCCACTATTGTACCGGACAATCCATTGATGTAGTTGGGAAAGACTACGAATTTGATATCTATTGAGAATTGCTTGGCCTGACAGGGTACCTGAAAGGTAAGCTTTAACGGCTGATCGCTTGGTTTGAAGTGTGTACCTGTGATTGTGTTCAGGGCGAATTAATCCATCCAAACCAGCCGTTAAAAATTGTTTAATCCATCTGTTAAGGCTAGAGGTCCGCACCTGGTGATAATCCGCGTATACCCCGAGTGAGTAGTCTGAATCTTGGTAATTACTGAGTAACCTTAATTTTTCCGTCGTTGAATATGTTCCTATTCAAAACACCCCCTAGAGATGACACTTTTATTATTTAAAATGTCAACCCTAAGGGGTATTGTACGCATTTAGCAAAGGGAATTTTTTGTAATTAATTCGTGGTTTTTTTGATAATCATTCGAAAGTGAATTATCGAATTGTGGCCCCCTAATACGTTTTTAAAATGATTCATCGTCCATTCAGCACCAGCTGGTGAGAACGTGGCCACGGCTGCTTGTGGAATCACCATGTGGTAATCCAGGTTGTAAGCACTGATTGCGGTGTGGAGGACACAAATATCAGTGCAGACACCAGCAATCCAGACTTCATCAATCCGCCGTTCCCGCAGGTAGTTATCCAAATTGGTATTTTGGAAGGAGGAGTAACGGTTCTTATTGAGTTTGTAGACATGGGAGTCGTCATGATGTTGATCAAACCAGCTGCCGACTTGGCCGTATAGTTTCTGACCGGTCGTCCCAATAATATTATGGGCCGGATATAGTTTGGTTTCTGGATTGAATGGGTCATTAAGCCGGTAACCATCAGTAGGAAAGATCACATAATCATGCTGGCTTAAGAATTGATCGGCTAACCGCATAATTTCTGGGGCCAGCGTCTGCGCTGGCTTGCCAACCGTTAGTGATCCCTTATCAGCCACAAAGTCGTTTGTATAGCCAATAATTAAGAGCGCTTTAGCCATCTTAATGTTCCTCCGTAAATTGAGCTTTAGTAATTAACTGTTCTTGCAATTCAGCCAATGTAGCTGTTAAGTAAACTGGGTACCGATCGGGGTTAACTAACCGTTTTGTGGCTTCTGGTAATTCTGCCACTTGATCCATTGAGAATTGCTGAATCTTAAAGAGATCATTTTCGATTGGGGAAGCATTGGAACCCAGATATTCTTGCATCAATGGCTTAGCATTAAAGTTAGTCAGAACTTGGCTGGCGTGCGTAGCTGCCAAATTAGCATTAACCACTTTCAATGGAGCCGTGATGTGCTCATCAGCCAGGGCAATCACATCGGCGATCGCTTGGTGAAGGTTATCTTGCCGGTAAATCCGGTAAACTTGCTTATTACCAGGCAGAGTGATCTTTTCTCTGCTATCACTAACCTTAATTTTTGGGATCCATTGATCATTAATCTTTTCTTCGGCGAGCTTATAAACGCCACTTAATACCGGACTAGAGGAACTGGTAATTAAACGTTCCCCAATCCCAAAGTTATCAATTGGAGCTCCTTCATCCAACAACGACTTAACTACATGCGCATCAAGGGCATTTGAAGCTGTAATCTTTGCCTTGGGGAAGCCAGCATCATCGAGCATCCTCCGGGCTTTGATGGCTAATTGCGAAATGTCACCGGAATCGATCCGGATCCCGACTGGTTGGTGCCCTTGAGCGCTAACTTGCTTGAAGACCCGAATCGCGTTCGGCACTCCTGACTTCAAGACATCATAAGTATCAACGAGCAAGGAAACTTTGTCAGGATAAACCTTGGCCCAAGCTTGAAAGGCACTTAATTCATCAGAGAAGCTTTCGACCCAGGCATGTGCCATTGTGCCGGCCGCGGGAATATTAAATTGACTGGCTGCTTGTAAGTTCGACGTGCTGGTACAACCGCCGATCACCGCGGCTCGCGCCCCATACGTGGCGGCATCAGGGCCTTGCGCCCGCCGCGCGCCAAATTCCATAATTGGTCGGCCTTGAGCGGCATGGTTGATTTGCCAAGACTTCGTCGCAATTAATGATTGATGGTTAATGATGTTTAGAATAAAGGTTTCTAACAGCTGGGCTTCAATCAACGGTCCACTAATTGAAATAATTGGTTCCCGTGGGAAAACAGGGGTTCCTTCTGGTAAAGCCTTAATCGAGCAGTGATTTTTAATCTTGCTCAGGTAATCCAAAAACTCGGGAGTAAATTCATTCAGGGAGGTCAGGTATTCAATATTCTCCTTAGTGAAATGCCAATTTTGAACTTGTTCTACCACCTGCTGGAGACCAGCGACAATGACAAAACTACCGTTGTCGGGAACCCGGCGGTAAAAGACGTCGAAGCGAGCTTGTCGATCATGGGGTAGGGTAGCGTAGTACCCATTGGCCATGGAAAATTCATATAAGTCGGTTAATAGTTGTAGATTCATCTTAAATGCTTCCTTTTAAGTAAAAATTACTTTAATTTGGCTAAAAATAAAAGTATGGTTAACTTTTATTTACGTCTAGTATAAATACTTTGCAGCAAAATGCAAATGATGCCCTTTAGTTAAGTTGGTAGAGCTTTGGTGGCCGCCCAGAATGGTTCAAAGTGGCGGCCCCGACTTCTTTGAAGAGGTGGTTGTGAGTTTTCTTAAAGTTGGAATTATCAATCTTGTCAATTGTCGTACCTAAGAAAGCCGCAAAGACTTCGCGCGCTTGGCGCAGGGTAAAGGTATTACCTAAGATCTGAAGAATTTGGGGTTGATAGTCCAGCTTGTTTTTAATCCGATTAATGGCGGTAGTAATGATTTGAATATGATCAAAGACCAGGTGACCGGCGGGACTTAGGATAATCTCCTGTTGGTCATGGGTGATCACATAGTTGCCCTGATCTTTATCAAGCACGAACCATTGGGCATCTGTGGCCCCATACCCTGGATGCAATTTTGGGGTTGATGGTAAATAGGTCATATAGGCGAGTGCCAGTGCCCGAGTTCCCGTAACCCGCTTGGGATCTGTAAAGGTGGCCAGTTGTTCGGTTGAATTCATCGGAACTTTCAGGCCAATTTTATCGTCAATTAGACGAATGCAGGCCGCGTCGGCACTCTCTTTACTCCGCAAGAGGGTTTCGGGGAGGGCCCAATGTCCCTTTAGAGGTTCATCTGCCCGCTTAATCAATAGTAATTGTGGTCGGTGTAATTCAGTATTAAAACTCCAAATGACGTTGGTGATGGTCACCAATGGTCGGGCAATAATTTCACTATCCAATTGACACTCCTCCCTTCATAATTGTTAACTCAACTCTATTTTAGCATTTCTCGGCCACTAGTGATTGCCCAGTTGCTTTGAATCATGTTTGACGAGGATTGCTAAATTTTGAATGGTGATCGACGTCGGCTGGGCTAACCATAAGCAAAAAGTATTCCAGAAAATACCGACGGCAATGCGGGTCATATATTCAACTTTGGTATCGTTAGTGACATTAATGTGTCAAGCAACACTGGGGTGGCGGAGATGGAAACGCCGAAAGAAAACCGGCGTCGTTTGGTTAGCATTATCCAAGATCTTATAGCTTAAACCAGCTTTAACTAACAAAGCCAATTTAGCTGAGTGAGCTGGCCAGTAAGTAAAGAAGTCATCGATGACTTCTTTATAGGTTTGGGGGTTAACTTGCAAGATCCAATCAGTGTATTTCCTTAGTAAGGAAATAACATACTGATTAATCACATCGTCTTTGCTTTTGAAATTCCGGTAAAAAGTCCGCCGGGAAATATGGGCTTGGTTACTAATATCGATCACGAAAATTTCTTGGTACGGTTTGACGGTTAATAATTTTTTACAGGCTCAAATCAAAGAACAATCAGCTTTTATTGAGCTACTTAAACAGCAGTTAGAGGTTAAGGCCATGCAATTAATTATGGCCAAGATTCTTGATGAAATTCTTAAGTCCGAAGCGACTGAGCAGATTAAAGCTAGGGCTTATGAACGTTCGTATGAACGTACCAATTCACGGAATGGTTATCGAGTTTGTCAGCTTACCACACGAGTAGGGACACTTTAACTACACGTTCCTAAACTCCATCATGGTAATTTTTCAACGCAACTGTTCAAACGCTATCAGCGTAGTGAGCAGGCCTTTGATTTGGCATTAATGGAGATGGTAATCCAAGGTGTTTCAACACGTAAAGTAGCTGAGATTACTAAGAAGTTATGTGGGACAACCTTTTCTAAAAGTACGGTCTCGGCTTTATGCAGTAATTTGGACGACCAAGTGCTGGATTTTAACCGACGTCCCCTTACGCAAAAGTATGCTTTTGTGTACGCCGATGCAATTTTATTTAAGGTTCACCGTGGTCATGTTGTGACGAGTAATAGCTTGCTCGTTGCGATTGGAATCGACCCTAGCGGTCGTCGAGAAGTGCTCGGTTTTGATATCGGTGATAGTGAATCAAAAGCTGCATGGATGGACTTCTTTAGTGAACTTAAACAGCGGGGCCTTACCAACGTTGATATGTTTGTTTCAGACGCTCATTGTGGCTTAAAGGATGCAATCACTACGCAATTTCAGGGTAGCCTTTGGCAGAGATGTCAATTTCATTTTAGTAATGACTGTACAAGTATTCTGGCACTCAAGGATCGTAAAGAAGTTGCTAACCGACTCAAAGATTTATTTAATGCTCCAACGTACGACCAAGCGGTTGAACGGCGTGACCAATTGGTTAAAGATTGGCAGACCGAGTTCCCTAAGGTGGTGAAGAAATTAGAAAATAGTTTTGACGAATTAATGGTGATTTACCAGCTCCCAGAGGAGCTAAGGAAGCGTCTCCGGACGAATAATACAATTGAGCGGGTTAATCAAGAAATCCGTCGTCGTGACCGTGTAATCCGGATATTCCCGAATGATCTAAGTGTCTTGCGACTAATGGGGGCACTACTGATTGAACAGAATGAAAAATGGGCTGCTGGTCCACGATACTTAAACATGACCGTTTACCACGGGATTGAAAAAGATGCCGACTCAGAAGAAGCCGGTAAGCTTAAGCTTGTGAAATGATAAATTCGCGGAATTTAATTTACACCAACATTTTGGACTTGACCCGGATGAGACTTGCTGCATTTCTTTTATAATCAGAATTGTTTGACATTGGGTGTATATTAGAAATAATAGAAGGGATTGTATAATGAAAAATAAGAGGTATTTAAATAAAATCTTATTAACCGCAATACTTGTATTATTTGGGAGTTGCATTTCTGTTAAAGCGGATATAAATTCAAATGAATTAAATGCTAAATTAAACTCAGAAATAACAACACAAAAAGCGCAACTTGCAAATGGTCAGTTGCCTAAAGCAAATACGCATCAGTCTGATGGAAAGACGATAGTAAGTAGTGGAACTATGGTTTTGACTAATCAAGATCAAAACAAGAATCGTAATTATTTACCATGGATGAGCTTTGCTGCTACGCCAGAAACAGTAACTACCCTTAAATATCATATAGGGGAAGATTATTATGATGGTAACTTTCGTTTCACATTTTATTTGGATTCAATAGAAGGACCAGCTCCTTATGCGGTTGATGCAGCAATTGTTCTATACACGGAGCCATCACTAAAAGGACCAGTTTCCATAAATAAGACGAATTTGATTAGTAAAGTAGGCAACATAACAACAGGAGCAATCGGTTCTGTAGAAGTTCCCGCAAAGACAACATTTTGGGCAGCTGGGGGAGAATATGGTGCAGAGTCTACTTCGGGGAATGTTGCTTTTTATCCCATAACTCAAGGACCTATTGAATTACAAAATAAATTAGCCCAGAATTTCCCAGAATATGTTGATCCAGTCTCGCATAAAGATGCAGAGTCTCCGCTTAGAACAGATTGGACTCGGCTAGGTCAGTCTCCTAGTTGGAATGGACGCCAAGCTTTTATTAATCGATTTAATGCTACTTATGGTACTCAATCTGCTGATTGGTGGTCTGCTCGACAAATTCATCATATTCGTCCAAGAATTTATGGTGGTACAGATGATTTTAATAATTTACTCCCTGTTCCCAATGCAAATCATTATTTAATAACAAGTTGGTTTAGAAACTATTAAGGTGCTAAATATATGGAAATAGATTCAATTGTAAATTCTCTCAAAACAATGTCTCAAGTTAGTAACTATAAAATTTATGTTTCTGGATCTTTACCAATGAATGTTGGTTTTCGATTAAAAGCTAAAGCAACTCAGGCTGATTTAAAAAAGTTTGATAAAATTAATTACTCTCTTCCCAACGATTATTTAGCCTTTATAAGTCAAATAAATGGTGCAGAGTTATTTACTGATGGAAAGTATATCCAAAAATGTAAAATCTATTCGATTCAAGAAGTATTACATTGGCGAGAATTTTTAAGAAGCTCAGGATTTTACCCGGAGTGGGATAAACTTCTCCCAATTCTAGAACTACAAGATATCGGTCAACTAATACTTAATTTGGAACGATATGAAAACCAAGAAGATTATTTATTATATCCTGATGAATCAAATAAATATTTCCACATTGGCTTTACTGAATGGTTGAATAATTATTTACTAACAAACGGTAGCGAATTTTGGTATATGAACTCATAAGAAATGAAATAAGTAGCAAGCCCTCTCGTACAATACCCCTTAGGGTTGGTTATGTCCGTATAATTGGTGTAAATTCTAAATAGGACTTTGTGAAATCTGAAAGGAACTTCATTATGCCAAAGGTTGAATTAAATTTAGAAGATGACGAATTAAAGGAACTATTACTAGGTGATCGGGATAAGGCCATGCAATCAATTATGGCCAAGATTCTTGATGAAATTCTTAAGTCCGAAGCGACTGAGCAGATT